>Ga0114129_10000538_pt1 | contig 46440 bp, 47 predicted proteins | sample RhiMetdeltSRZDD1_FD_80071 | JGI IMG/M metagenome (GOLD analysis project Ga0114129, IMG submission 80071) | Populus rhizosphere microbial communities from Tennessee, USA - Rhizosphere MetaG P. deltoides SRZDD1 (version 2) (version 2) | ecosystem: Host-associated > Plants > Roots > Rhizosphere >...
GACGGGCGGGGCATGCCGGTCGAAGTGATCGATCTCCCTACCGTGGTCGGCAGCGAGCGCCACTGCACGGTCTGGGTCAACTCGCCGCAGATCGAGACGCGCCACCTCCAGTTCACCCGGGACGACGGAGACTGGTACGTGGAGGACCTGGGCAGCACCCACGGCACGTTCCTCGGCACTCAGCGCATCACGCGGCGCCGCTTGCAGGACGGCGACGAGTACCGCCTCGCCGGGTATCTGCGGCTGCGGGTCGAGTTGCGTTAATCCGGATCTACCTGGATCCCCGCCAGATCCGATGCCGCGACCACGCGCGGATGGATCGAGCGCGCCTCGTCGGCGACGCGCTCGCCGTCGACGGACGGCGAGAAGTGCGTGAGGAGCAGCGTCCGCGCGGAAGCCTCCGCCGCGACGCGCGCAGCTTCTAAGCCGGTGGAATGACCGCGCGCGTGGGCCAGCTCCGCTCGAGCGTCCTCGTAGGTGGATTCGTGGATGAGCACGTCCGCTCCTCGCCCCAGCTCGACCGCCGCGCGGCAGGGCGTCGTGTCGAGCGTGTAGGCGATGGATGGACCGCGGCGCGGAGGACCGACGAAGCGCGATCCGTCCACCCTCCGGCCGTCGGGAAGCACCACGGGGCGTCCTTCCTTGATTTCGGCGAGGAGCGGACCGCGCGGGATGCCCGCGGCGACCGCGGCGTCAACGTCCAGCGTCCCCGGACGGTCGGGCAGCGAGACGCGGTAGCCGTAGGTCGGCACGCGGTGCGCGAGCCCGCGGGTTTCGACCAGGAAGCCGACCGGCGCCTCCGCCGGGAACTCCAGCGCTCCGCCCTCGCCGGCGAGCTCCACGATCCGCACCGGCATGCCACCGATGCCGAGCGACCCGGCGCGCGCGAGCGCTTCCAGCAGCGAGGCGATGCCGCGCGGGCCGGCGATGGTCAGCGGCCGCTCGCGTCCCTCGAGCCCGAGCGTGCCGAGCAGCCCGGGCAGGCCGTTGAAGTGGTCGCCGTGCAGGTGCGTGACGAGCACCGCGTCGAGCCGCGACAACGAAAGCCCGGCGCGCAGCGCCGCGATCTGCGCACCCTCTCCGCAGTCGCACAGCACCCAGGACGCTTCGGCGACGACGGCGAGCGCGGAAGCGCCACGCGCGAGGGTGGGGCGGCCTGCCGAGGTGCCGAGAGGAATGACGCGCAGGCGGAAGCTCGACGTGCGCGGGAGGACCGACCCCTGTTCGGCCTCACCTTCCGCGCTCACGCGGCGCGCTCCAGCACGACCGCTTGCCTGCCGCACAGGCGCAGCCGCGACCCGTCGATGCGCGCCTGCTTCCCGCCTGGCACGGCGTATTGCGGCGCCCCGGAATCGAGCAGCGCGCGCCAGCTGCCGCGGGGCAGATCGACGTCGCGCTCCTGCTCGTCGAACAGCGCCACCACGGCGATCTCCTTGCCCGCGTTCCACCGGCGCAGGACGAGCACGGGCCCGTCTCGCCGCGCCTCGAGCGCCTCGCGGCGGTCGTCCTGCAGGGCAGGGTGCTCGCGCCGCAGAGCCAGCAAGGCGCGATGCCAGAGAAGCGCGCCGCGCCCTTGCGGCTCGTCCCGACGGGCGCGGTCGATCTTGCTGCGCAAGAAGGTCTGCTCGTCCTGCGGGTCGGGAACTTCGCCCCCCCAGGAGAACGCCTTGAACTCGTCGCGGCGCCCCTTGCGCACCGCTTCGACCAGGACGGGATCGCCGTGGCTCACGAAGTACTGGAACGGCTCCGGCGCGGCCCACTCCTCCCCCTGGAAGAACAGCGGCAGGGCGGGCGAGAGCGCCGTCAGTGCCGCGGCGACGCGCAATCCGCCGGGCGTCGTGAGCTCCGCCAGTCGCTCGCCGCGCGCGCGGTTGCCGATCTGATCGTGGTTTTGCGCCGCCACCACGAACCGCCGCCCGGGAAGATGCGCCCCGGGCGTGCCGTGCTTCTTCCCGCGGTGCTTCGAGTGCACCCCGCCGTAGTGCCACCCCGACTTCAGCGCGGACACGAGCGCGTCGAGCGGCTCGATCACCGGCGCGGCGAAGTCCTCGTAGTAGCCCGACGACTCGCCGGTGAGCGCGACGTGCAGCGAGTGGTGGAAGTCGTCCGCCCACGCCGAGGCCAGACCGAAACCCCCGCGTTCCGGCGGCTCGACGAGGCGCGCCTCGTTCAGATCGCTTTCCGCGATGACGTGGATGGTGCGGCCCGTCTCGCGCGCCTCGCGCTGGACCGCCTCGTTCAGCTCGCGCAGGAGGTGCACGGGCGAGTCGTCGACGATGCCGTGCACCGCGTCGAGGCGGAGGCCGTCGAATCCGCCGCCGCCGCTCGCCACCCAGCGGAGCGCGTTCTCGATGACGAACCGCCGCACCGGCGCCGAGTCGGGTCCGTCGTAGTTGACGGCGTCGCCCCACGGCGTCCGGTGCCGCGAAGTGAGGTACGGGCCGAACTCGCCGAGGTAATTCCCCTCCGGGCCGAAGTGGTTGTAGACGACGTCGAGAAAAGCCGACAAGCCGCTCGCGTGCGCCGCGTCGACGAGGCGGGCGAGGCCCGCCGGACCGCCGTAGACGGCGTGTGCCGCGAACAGGTCGACTCCGTCGTAACCCCAGTTGCGCGATCCCGCGAACGCGGCCACGGGCATCACCTCGACGGCCGTGTAGCCCGCCTCGGCGAGCTCCGGGAGGTGGCGCGCCGCAGCGTCGGCCGTGCCCTCGCTCGAATAGGTGCCCAGGTGGATCTCGGAGAAGACGAGCCGCTGCACGGGGTGCTGGGGCGCGCGCGAACGGGGCGCGATCGAGGCGAGATCGACCACTTCGCTGGGCCCGTGCACGCCGTCCGCCTGCAGCAGCGAGGCCGGGTCGGGGCGTTCGCGCCCGTCGGGAAACCGGTAGACGTAGCGCGCCCCTGGCCGGACGCCCTCCAGGGTGGCGGTGTGATACCCCTCGCCGTCGACGCGCATGCGCGCCGTGGGGCCGCCGAGGATCTTCACTTCCAGCGAAGCTGCGCGCGGAGCCCAGACGCGAAACGAAGTGCCCTGCGGACCGGGGACCGCGCCGAGCCAAGGTTGCCAAGGCATGCCGCGAAACTAGTCCCGCGGCGCCGGCGGTGCCATCGCGGTAGAGCGCAAATGGGCTATTGCTGCGCGGGCGCGGGCGTGAACACCCACGGGTACGCGACGCGCAGCTTCCCGCCGGATTGCGGCTTCTCGAACTCCCAGCCGCGCACCGCGGTGACCACGCACAGCGCCAGCTCGCGATCGCCGAGGCCGTCCGCGGTGGCTCCGATCACGTGTCCGTCGGCGCCGATGTCGAAACGCGCCACCAGCTTGCCCTGGAGCGTCCGCCGTTCCTGAAGGCGCTTCTCGTAGCAATCGCGGATCTCGCGGGTGTGGCTGCGGATGTAGTCGCCGATCTGCCGGCGCTCCTCGCCGGCGGGCGCGGCGGGACCGCCGTCGACGGGAGTCTCCTCCTCGACCGCGAGCGACGGTCCCTTCGCACTCGCATCGCCGCCCCCGCCCGGAGGCGGCGACTCCGGCGGCGTCGTCGCTGGCGCTGGCGCCGGGGGAGCCGCCGTTTCGCTCTGTTTCGGTGCCGAGGGATCCGCCGGGGCTGCCGTCTCGTCGGCAACTGCCGCGCAGGCGACCGCCACGACGGCGGCGAAGGAGAGAAGCGACGAGCGCGCAACCGAGGGCATCGCTACGTCCGAGCGTAGGGTCGAGACGCTGTGGCGGTCAATTTCGGGGTGGTGCGATGGCGCACCACCTGCTCCTTCTGCCCACCTCCGACCCCGAAATGCGCGACCCTCCGGCGCCTGTTACGGTGCAGACGATGCGCCGCGCACGCTTCTACCTGACGCTGCTCGCGCTGACGCTGCTGCCCCAGGTCGTGGCGGCGACGGACCTGGTGCGCTGGCTGCAATCGCGCGGCGAGACCTGGCTGACGCTGTCCGTTCCGGGCGTCCTCGCCCTGCTCAACGTGCCGATGGCGTTCGAGGTCCTGCGGCGCAAGCGCAAGGCGCGTCTCCCCCGGCCGATCGCCGCAGCGCTGCAGACGCCCTGGACGGCGTGGTGGCTGGGCAGCGTCTTCTACGCGCTCCTCCTGCTCTTCTGGGGGGTCGGCGCGCTGGTCCTGCGCGCGTTCGACGTCGCGGCCGACATGCCCGCGTGGGTCGCGTTGTCGCCGTTCGCGCTGTCGCTGTACGGGACGTTGTTCGGGGCGCACGCGCTGCGGCGCGAGCGCGTCGAGGTCCCGGTTGCAGGTCTGCCGGCGGGCTGGCACGGCGCCCGGATCGTGCAACTCTCCGATCTGCACTCCGGCCGGCACGTCACCGCCCAGCGCCTGCGGCGCATCGCGCAGCGCGCGGCGAGGCTGAAGCCCGACCTGCTCGTCGTGACGGGCGACATCGTGCACAACTCGACGGCGTTCGCGCGGCAGGCGGCGGACGCGATCGCCTCGATTCCGGCGACATACGGCACGTACGCGATTCTGGGGAACCACGATTTCTGGGCGGGCGCCGACGCCGTCGACCGGGAGCTGACGCACGCCGGGATCCAGGTGCTTCGCAACCGGGGGATCTCGCTCGAGCGCGGCGGCGACAGCATCTGGCTGTGCGGTGTCGACGACCCCTGGTCGGGGCGGTGCGACCTGCGCGCCGCGCTGCGCGGCCGGCCCGAGGGCGCCGCCACCGTGTTGCTCTCGCACCAGCCGAATACCTGGCCGCTCGCGCAGAAGGCCGGCGTGCATCTGCAGCTGTCCGGGCACACGCACGGCGGCCAGGTGGCGATGCTCTGGCTGCACCGCTCGTTGTCGCTGGCCCGCCTCATCACGCCCTTCGTGGCCGGGCTCTATCGCGCCGGGACCAGCTTCCTCTACGTCAATCGCGGGGCGGGCTCGGTGATGCCGGTGTTCCGCATCGGCGCGCGCCCCGAAGTGACCGAGCTGACGCTCGTCCCCGCCGGCACTCCGGAACCCGTAGCCGAAGTCGCCTGAAATCGGGGACACCACACTGAACATGCTGTCCCGTCGGGCGTAGAGCGGCGTTATACGTCGTGGCTCATGGAGCTGCGCGTCCACCTGCCCGAGCTGCCGCCCGCCGCCGAAGCTGCGCACGCGCGGATCGCCGCCCTGCCGGACGCGCGTCGCGACGAGCTGGCGCGGCGTGCGCAGGAGCGCGCCTCGGAGCTGGGGCTGATGCGCGGGGATCAGCCGATCCCGCTGGTGCTCTCGCCCGTCGCTCTGCCGCGCGCCGATCTGGGCGCGCTCGGCCGCGCGGCCAGGCTCGTCGTCTCCGCGCTCGTCAGGGTGTGCCGCGAAGTCATCGAGCGGGCGCCCGACCGCGCACGGCTCCTCTTCCAGCATCTCTCGCCGCTCGAGCAGGAGGCGCTGCGAAACCGCTGGCGCGAGGCGGAGGAGCTTCTCATCGGCCGCGTCGATTGGTTCGTCGATCGCTCCGGCCGACCGCGCGCCCTGGAGGTGAATGCGACCATCCCTGCGATGCCCATCTACTCCGACGCGGCGGCGCTCGGGTGGCTGCAGGCGTGGGCGCCGAGGCGCGCGGAGTCGCTCTTCGCAAAGTCGCACAGCAACGCCGGGTGGCTGGCCGACGGACTGCTGCACGTGGCGCGTCGCGCCGGCCGGGAGATGCCTTTCCGCGCGCAGCTGCTGCACCGCGAGGGAGATCCTCAGCGCGCCGAGCTGACTCAGCTCGCGCGGCTCCTGCTGCAGCGCGGGTGCACGGAGGCGCGCACCTGCACTCCCGCCGACGTCGCGCTGGACGGCGCGCACGATCGCGTCCTGTACCGGCACTTGTTCGCCAGGTACGTGGAGGCGGCTTCTCCGCTCGGGCGCGCGTTCCTCGACCCGTCACGGCATGGCATGTGGAACCGGGTCGACGGGTGGCTGGAGACGAAGGGTCTTTTCGCGGAGCTCTCGCTGCGCGCCGGCTCCTCGGGGGCGCTCACGGCGGACGAGCGCGACGCGGTCCGTGCACTGGTCCCCTGGACGCGGCTCCTCGACGACGTCGCAGATGCGGAGCTGGGCAGCGGCGAGGCGTTCATCCTCAAGCGGTCGCACGACTATGGCGGCAAGAGCGTAGTGATCGGCCGCGACGTCGGCGCGACGGGCTTCGCGGCGGCGGCCGCCCTGGCGCGCCGCGATCCGCCCGGCAGCTGGGTGGCGCAGGAGCTGGTCGACTCGCCGGCGTTGGATCGGTTCTTCGCCGTGCACGTGCCGGGCAAACCGGTGCACGCCGGCCGAGGACCGCTGCACCTCGACGTCTCGACGTACGCGTCGCTGATCGACGGAGTGCCGGACGGCGGCAGCGTCTGCCGTGCCGCGCCTGGACGCGTGGTGAACATCGTCGGAGGGGGCGGCGTCGCGCCGCTCTATCCCGAGGACGTGCTGCAGGAGGCGCTCGATGCTGCGTGACTCAGGCCTGGCCGCGGTCCCGATCCTTCGCGCGGCGCTGCGCGATCTCCTCGAGGAAGCTCACCGCGATGAAGTGCCTCAGCCGGTCGATGCAGGGGTAGTCCGGCGCGGTGCAGTACTTCTCGTGGAAGCGGCACAGGCAGCCGTTCCGGTCGCGGCAGAACTGGTCGAATCCGCCTTCGTCGCAGGGGTCGTCGATCGCCGCCGCCACGCGCGCCGTCCGTTCTGGGGTGAAGAGGACGTCGTCGTTTGCCGCACGTTGCGCCGGAAGCTTCATGACGTCTCCGAACCCTATCCTCGCCGGAGCATAACCCGATGAGCCCGCAGATCACGTTCAAGAGCACGCAGCCGCGCACGGCGGCGCCCGGGGAGGCGCTCACCGACTCGGCCGGAAAGCCCGTTCCGCCCGCGCCGACGCTCGGCGAGGTGGTGCTCCCCGAGCACCGTCCGTCGCACGGAACGGCGCCGGATCGCCTCCCGTCGCCACCGTATGGGGTGGTCGACCTCGGGCCCGCCGCGGCGCTTCGCGTCATCGGGCCGGAGCGCGAGGCGTGGGTACAAGGGATGCAGAGCGGCGACGTGTCCACCGCGCCGATGGGAGGCGCCGTGGCGGCCCTCTTCCTGGGCGGAAAGGGGCGACTCGTCGCGGAAGGTCTCGTCTGGCGCTTTCCCGAGGAGCTCGTCATCACCACGCTTCCGGAGCGGCTCGACGCGTTGCATGAGCATCTCGACAGGTTGCTGATCATGGAGGATTGCGAGCTTTCGCGGGCGCAAGGGGTCCACCGGCTCCGTTTCGCGCCCGGCCCCACGCCGCTGCGCCGGTTCGAGGACGTGACGGGGTCCATCCAGCCCCTCGGGCTCGAGCTCCTCGTCGCGCCGGAACGGGCGCAGGAACTGCTTGCGGCGCTGCCCGCGGCCGATCCGGCGGCGATGGACGCGTGGCGCATCGCTCTCGGCGTCCCCGCTTGGGGCACGGAGTTGGACGAGGAGACGACGCCCATCGAAGCCGGTCTCGACCGGGAGATCTCCTTCGGCAAGGGCTGCTACGTCGGCCAGGAAGTGGTGGCCATGGCGACGTACCGCGGCCGCGTCGCCTGGAACCTCGTTCGCCTCCAGGTCCCCGGAGCGGCGCCCCCGCCGGGCGCGCGGCTCGATCCGTCACGGCCGGCGCAGGGAAAGCGCGGGCGCGTCACCGCCGCCACGGAGGTCGGCGGAATCGCGGTGATGCTCGGGTACGTTCACAAGGAGCTGATCGTCCCCGGCAGCACCGTGCAGCTCGAAGACGGGCGTACTGCCACGGTGCTCGGATTGCCGTATGGTTCGCTCCCCGGTGCCGGAGTCTGCGCATGAAGATCCTCGCGGCCATCCACGATCTGATGTTCTCCAGCAAGGTGAACGCCGCCGCCCGAGGCAAGCCCATCTCCTGGCTGCCCCGCGGCACGGCCGTCGCCGACCACGTGGCGAAGGAAAAGCCCGACGTGCTGCTCATCGATCTCGGAAGCCCGGCGCTGAATCCGGTCGAGGCGGTACGGGCCATCAAGTCCGCTCCCGAGACGAAGGACGTCGTCGTGATCGGGTACGTCGATCACACGCGCGAAGACGTGATCGCCGCGGCGCGCGCCGCCGGCGCCGACCACGTCATGAGCAAGGGCGAGTTCGCGCGTCGGCTTCCGGAGCTCTTGCAGGGCGACTGACCAGTCGCCGCCGGTATGCGGCGGCGCTGTGCTTTCAGCGCGGACACTGTGGGATGCGCATGCGACTGCTTACTTGACGCGCCCGAGCGTGCTCCCCGCATGATGGAGCATGCGAATCGAGCGCACCGATCTCGACGAGGCGATCGGGCAACAGATCCTCACCGGACCGCAGGCCGCGGCGCTCTGGCGCCTCTTGCAGTCCCGCCAGCGCGCCGACGCGGATGCGCGCGACACGGCCGCCGGCGCCGAGCTGCCGCAACCCCGCTTCACGGGACTGAACGTCGCCTACTGGTTCGGCGCGCTGCTCGTCATCGGCGCGATGGGCTGGCTGATGACGCAGGGCTGGGAGAAGTTCGGCGGCAAGGGGATCTTCGTCATCGCCACGCTGTACGCGTTCTTCTTCACGCTGGCCGGGCTGCGCTTGCGCGTCGAGCCCCAGACGCGCACGCCGGGCGGGCTGCTGGTCACGATGGCGGTGTGCATGACCCCTCTCGCCGTCTACGGCTTCGAGCGCATGACCGGCCTGTGGCCGCACGCCGACCCAGGCGAGTACCGCGGGTTCTTCCCCTGGATCCGCGGCGGGTGGTTCGCGATGGAAGCCGCCACCGTGCTGGCCGGCCTCTTCGCGCTGCGCAAGGTGAAATTCCCGTTCCTCGTGGCGCCGATCGCGTTGGTCCTCTGGTTCATGTCGATGGACGCGGTGCCGGCGCTCTTCCATGCGCAGCCGTGGGACGTCGACATCGCCCAGCGCGTCTCCATCGTGTTCGGCCTGGCCATGCTGTTCGTCGCCTTCCAGGTCGACCACCGGACCGAAGAGGACTACGCCTTCTGGCTCTACTTCTTCGGCATGCTCGCCTTCTGGGGCGCGCTCAGCTCGATGCGCAGCGATTCCGAGCTGAGGAAGATCGGCTACTGCGCGCTGAATCTCGGCTTCGTCGTGCTCAGCGTGCTGCTCCGGCGACGCGTGTTCCTCGTCTTCGGCGCCCTGGGCGTGAACGCCTACCTCGTCCACCTGGCGTGGCGGGTGTTCGAGAAGTCGATGATCTTCCCCTTCGTGCTCACTCTCCTCGGTCTCGCCATCATCACCGCCGCGGTCTACTACCAGCGCCACCGCGCCGCGATCGAGCTGCGCATCGAAGGTTGGGTGCCGCTCTGGCTGCGCGATCTGCTGCCGCCCGCGCGCATGGCGGCGCGATGACCGACGCGGCGCAGCGCTGGATCGATCGCACGGGCCAGCGCGGCAAGGCGATCGTCATGCTCGCCGTGTCGTGCCTCTCGCCGGGCATCGCCGTGCTCGCGATGTCGTTCGGACAGGGTCCCGTCGCCGCCGCTCTTCTCGCGCTCGCGGTCGTCGCCTTCCTCGCCTTCGCCACGACCATCCGGTGCCCGAACTGCCGCAAGTCGATCTCGTGGATGGTGATCGCGACGCGTCCTTCCGCGCAGTGGCTGCGGGACCTCTTCGCGCTCGAGGAGTGCCCCGCCTGCGATCGCTAGGTCGCGCTCAGTACTTGTAGAAGCCCTCTCCGGTCTTCTTGCCGAGCTTGCCGGCGCGGACCATGCGGCGCAGGAGCTGCGGCGGGCGGAAGCGCTCGCCCAGCTCGGCGTGGAGGTGCTCGGCGATGGCGAGGCGCACGTCGAGGCCGACGTGGTCGGTCAGCTTGAGCGGGCCCATCGGATGTCCGTAGCCGAGCTCGATGGCGCGATCGATTTCCTCCGCCGAGGCGACGTCTTCCTCGACCATGCGGATCGCCTCGAGGGCGAGCGCGATGCCCAGGCGCGAGCTGGCGAATCCGGGCGCGTCGCGGACGACGACCACTTCCTTGCCGAGCCGCGCCCCGATGGCGCGGCAGGCGGTCACGACCATCGGATCGGTCCGCTCGCCGTGGACGATCTCCAGGAGCTTCATCGCCGGCACGGGATTGAAGAAATGGAGGCCGACCACGCGGCCCGGGTGCTTCGCGGCCGCCGCAATCGCGGTGACGGGGAGCGACGACGTGTTGGAGGCGAGGATCGCTTCCGGCCGCGCGGCGCGGGAGAGGCGCGCGAACAGGTCCTGCTTGAGCCGCAAGTCTTCCGGCGCCGCCTCGACGACCAGGTCGGCGGCTGCCGCGGCGGAGTCGAGATCGTCGGCAGTGGAGAGCAACGCCTGCGCGTCGCTGCGCTCCTTCGCCGTGCACCGTCCCTTCTCGACGGCGCGGTCGAGCGATTCGGCGATGCGCTCCAGCGCGCGTTGCGCGGCCCCCGGAGCGACGTCGAACAGCGACGTCCGATACCCGGCGCGCGCGGCGACCTGCGCGATCCCGGTGCCCATCGTCCCCGCGCCGACGACCAGCACGCGCTGTACGTCGAGCTCGCGCACGCCCATCAGACGTTTCCGAAGTAGACGCCGCGCCGCTCCTTGGCGGCGTTGTCCAGGACCTTGTCGACCTGGTCGAGCACGGGCGCCCAGACGTCGGCGATGGTCGGTTCCCGGCCCAGGCGGGAGCGCGCGCCGGCGATCATCGAGTCGACGTCGGCCGCGCTGGCGAACGGCGTCGTCTTCGCCGTCTCGGCGAGCGCCGACGCCGGCTTCTTCTCCAGCTCTTCGCGCACCGCGCCGAGCGCCGCCTTCAGGTCCTGCGCCTCCTGCGTGCTGAGCGGCCGCTCGTTGACGAGCTGGTCGAGGAGCGGCTCGATCAGCTTCCGTCCGCGGTCGGAGTGCTGGCGCAGCTGGTACAGGAAGATGGCCCAATCTCCGCGCGAGCAGACGCGCTCGGCGGTCTCCCACGGATGATCGCGGAGCCAACGGTCCCAGTCGGCGTCGGTCCAGCGCAAAAATCCGTCGGGCGGCGCCACGCTGAGATAGACGGACATGGCGGAGTCTCCCTACCACGGCGCGGCATCGCAGGTCACTGCGTGGGGATCCGGCAGCTACTGAGGCCTCCGTCGCGGACGCGGAGCACGCGGATCTGGTTGCCGGCGAGCACCAGCGGCCAGTCGCCGGCAGGCAGTGACGGCAGCGTGCAACGAACGATGCGCTGCAGGCAGAGATTCGTGTCGCAGGTGATCGATCCGTCGTTGCAGAGCTGCCCGTGCAGATCGACGCGCACCTCGCCGTCGAGCAGCGTCGCTTCGCACTGCGGCTGCGTCGAGCACAGGCCGCACGCTTCGCGCACCTCGATCTGGAAGGTCTGCCCGGGCTGGACGGTGTCCGGGAGGCAGAGGACGCCGACGTCCGCGTTGCGGTCGATGCAACTCGTGTTGTCGCAGCGGGAGGCCGCGATTGCCACCGCGGCGAAGGAGAGCGCAACCGCGGCGCGGCGCAAGGACATCGCCGCTCCTTATACCGCGGCGAGCAGCCGTGAAAGGTGGAAGGCTACCTGAAGACCGACGAGCACCAGCGCGGCCACGGTGAGCGGCGCGCCCGGGTGCGCCGGCCGTCGAGAATTCCACATCGCTGCGCCGGCGCACGATCCGGCGACGACGGCCCAGATCAGCTCGCCGAAATACCGCATCGAAAGCCCGTTCCGCTGCGCGGTGAGCTCGATCGTGCGCGCCACGGGATCGTACGTCAGCACGGGCAATCGCAGCGTCCCGGCGAGGAAGTAGACGACGGCGAAGACGCACGCTCCGGAGACCGCGGCGCGCAGCTCCCTCACGACATGCCCACCGGGTGGCGGGCGGTGACGTACAGGCCGATCAACGCGGCGGTCCACACGAGTGCGGCGCCGCAGACCGACAGCGCCGCGACCGCGCGGGGTGCCGCAGGCTCCGCCGGCAGCGAGCGGCCTCCGAACGCAGCGGCGAAGACGAGGGCGAGGGCTAAAGCGGCGAGATGCTCCTTCAGCTCGAACAGCTCGGCGACCGCCGGCGCAGTCCGCTCCAGATCGGCGAATCGGACTCGCACGCGGTAGGCAGGGTAGAGCGCGAGCCCGAAGACGGCTTGCGCTGCGAGCGTTGCCGGAGCCATCCAGCCGAACCGTCGCAGCTGGCGCCGTACGCGGCGGCCCCGGGCCGCGAGCAGCGCCGCTGCCGCATGGTGCGTGACGGTGAACACCGCTGCGAACCCGAGGACGGCGTGCACGACCAGCAGCGTGCGCGCGCTCTCTTCGAACGCGATCGGTCCGGAGATCATGCGCGCAGCGTACGGCCGCGCTGCCCGCTACGGTATCGGTCGGGTGGTGCTCAGCGGCGCCCGTGTCCGCCGCCGGAGGCGCGCGCGCCACCGGAGTGGCCGCCGCCGCCCGAGGGGGCCGGTGCAGACCTTGGAGCCGGTGCCGACCGCACCGGAGGTGCGGGGACCCGCGGACCCGAGCCGGCCGGCGCGGATCGCGCTCCGCCAACCGGGGCCCGCGCGCCGCTGACGCCACCGGTCGGCGCGCCCCAGCGCGATCGCGCTCCCGTGCGCGCTCCACCCCAGCCCGACGCGACCGATTGGCGCGTCGTTCCCGAGGGCTGCTGCGACCAGTTGCGCCTCGAGTTGCCGGCCCGCGTGCCCTGCGAAGGCTGGGCGCGCGGCGACTGCATCGGCGACTGCGCGCGCGGCGATTGCGTCACCGACCCGCGCGCACCTGGGGAACCCGCGGCGGCCGTGCTGCGCCCCGTCCCCTGCGCGCGCTGACCGACCACCGCGCGCGCGCTCACGGGCCGCACCGTCTGCCCGGTGGCCGAAGCGACCTGGGTCACCGCCGGACCGAACGAACCGCTGCGCGACGGGAGAGCGCGGGCACCGGTGATGGGCGTCGCGCGCTGCACGATGACAGGGGTCTGCTGCACCGCTACGACGTGGACCGAGATGGGCGCAGTGAAGTGCTCGGCGCGAACGGCCACCCACGCCGGATGGCGGAAGCCCCAACCGACGAATCCCCTGGGGCCGATCGGCGCCCAGGTGCAGAACCCGAAGCCCCAGCGCCAGGTCACCCAGGCAGGCGCCCAGATCCGGCCGGGCACCCAGAACCAACCGATTCCCCCCGTGTATCCCCAGCTGCCGTAGTGGTACGCGGCCCACGCCCACGGATCGTCCGACACCCACGTCCAGCCCCACTCGGTGAAGACCCAGCGGCCGTACACGTAGGGCCGCCAACCCGCGGCGACGGCGGGCACCCAGACGCGGCCGTACTCGGGAGTCCATTCCCAATGTCCGTACGGCGCGAGCCGCTCGTAGAAGATGTCGTCGTCGGCGACGTCGGTCCCGGCCGACGGGATATCGGCCTGCGCCTGGGGAGACTGCGGCGGCGGCGCCTCCTCGTCCGGCGGTGGCGGCGGACGCGAGGCGGGCGGCGGCGGGGGCGGCATCGGCTGCGCCACCGGCGGCGGGTCGCGAACGGTCTCGCGCTGGTAGATGCACCCGCTGCCCGCGGCAGCCACCGCGAGCGCGGCGATCGGGAGCAACCAGTTGCGCGTCGTCATGGGCAGTCTCTCCGCTCCGTTGCTTGGACGCTCGGTCCTGTAAAGCAATTCACGCGCCGTGAACGGGGACACCATACGCAATTCGCGCGGCCTCGTGTAACGCCGACCTGGCGTGGGGAATTGCGTATGGTGTCCGCCTCGCAGCGTGGGGAACTGCGTATGGTGTCCCCGCCCCCCTGCCGAAGTGAACACCTGCTCAGCATCCACCTGGGGAGAACCTCCCCGGCCTTCCGCGCATTCTCCGCGCCGCGGAGACCTTCCCCGGTGCAGGGCGGGCACTAACGCGATGCGTTAATGCCGGTAGCCGTGCGCGATCGGAAACCGCCATCCTTCGCCGAACGCGCGCGCCGTGACCCGCAACACCGGGGCAGCTTGCCGGCGCTTGTATTCGCTCTGTACGACCAGCTTCAGCACACGTCGCGCCAGGTCCTCCGGGATCCCGCGCTCCGTCAGCTCGCCGACGCCGAGGTGCTCCTCGACGTGCCCGCGGAGCACCTTGTCGAGATCGTCGTAGGGCGGCAGCGTGTCCTGGTCCGTCTGGTTCTCGCGCAGCTCCGCGGTGGGCGGCCGCGTCAGGATGCGCTGCGGGATCACTTCGCGTCCCTGGCGGTTGAGCCAGCGCGCGAGCGCGTAGACCGCCGTCTTGCTGAGGTCGCCGATGGGTGCCAGGCCGCCCGCCATGTCGCCGTAGAGGGTCGAGAAACCCGTGGCGAGCTCGCTCTTGTTTCCCGTCGAGAGAAGGAGCGCACCAGTCTTGTTGGAGAACGCCATGAGCAGCGTGCCGCGGATGCGGGCCTGCAGGTTCTCCTCGGTGACGTCGGGCTTGCGGCCGCGGAAGATCGGCTCGAGGGCCGCGAGATAGGACTGGAAGATCGGCTCGATGGCGACGGTCAGGAAGGCGATCCCGAGGCGCTGCGCCAGCACGGCCGCATCTTCGTTGCTCATCGAAGCGGTGTAGCGCGACGGCATCGCGATGGCGGTCACGTTCGAAGGGCCGAGCGCGCGGGCGGCGAGCACCGCGGTGAGCGCCGAATCGACGCCTCCAGAGAGGCCGAGGACCGCAGTGCGGAAACCCGTCTTCCCCGCGTAATCGCGGATCCCGAGGGTCAGCGCGGCGGCGAGCTCGGCGCAGCCGGCGTCGGACAGGTCGAGCTCGTAGGCGGAGACGACCGCGAGCGCGCCGGGGTCTCGCTGTTTCGGCTCGACCGCGGTCTCCACCGCGGGCGCGACTTGCGCCTTTCCCCGGTCGGCCGGCCCCGCCCGCGGTGCGCCGGCGGACTCGGGTTTCGGCGGCACATCCGCGATCACGAGCTTCTCCTCGAAGGTGGGCGCCTCGACGATCGGCTCGCCGCTCGCGGCGACGGCCAGGGACTGCCCGTCGAACACCAGCGAGTCGTTTCCTCCCACCAGGTTGCAGAGCGCGATCGGCACACCGTGGCGGCGCGCGGCGGCAGAGACCATGTCGCGCCGGACTTGCGTCTTGCCCAGCGCGTACGGCGACGCGGAAAGGTTCACGAGGAGCTGCGCGCCCTGTCGGACCAGCTCCTCCGCGGGATCCCGCGAGTAGCGCGGCTTCTGCCAGAACCGCTTGTCGTTCCAGAGATCCTCGCAGATGGACAGGCCGACCCGGACTCCCGCCACCTCCACGACGGTGACCTCGGGAGACGGATCGAAGTAGCGCGCCTCGTCGAAGACGTCGTACGTGGGAAGCAGCGACTTGCGCGCGATGGCGGCGATCTTCCCGCCGCGGAGCAGGGCGCACGCGTTGAAGAGTCCGGCGCCCTCGCCGCGGTGGGGCTCGACGAACCCGACCAGGGCAGGGACGCGCGAGAAGACAGGGTCCGCGGAGAGCTGCTCGAGCGCCGCGAGCTGCCGCTGCACGAACTCGCGCAGCACCACGAGGTCCTTCGGCGGGTAACCGCACAGCGTCAATTCCGGGAAGACCACCAGCTGCGCGCCTGCCCCGGCCGCCTCGCGCGCCTGCCGCGCGATGGCCGCGGCGTTGTCCGCGAACGCGCCGACGGTGGTGTCGATCTGAGCGAGCGCGATCCTCATCTCGCTCCGGAAGATAACGCATCGACCACCTGTGCGCCCCGTTTGCGCCGCGCTGTGTTAGACCCTCTGGCGTGCACGACGACTTGAGCCGGCGCAAGTCGCAGCATCTCGACCTCGTGCTGCGCGACGAGGTGGAACCCGACGGCACCGATCCGCTCTTCCGCTGCGTGCGCCTGGTCCATCGCGCGCTTCCCGAGCTGCGCCTCGCCGACGTCGATCTCTCGGGCGAGCTGTCCGGCGCGCGGCTGCGCGCGCCGTTGATGGTCGTCGGCATGACGGGCGGGACGGAGCGCGCCGGGGAGATCAACCGCGATCTCGCGCGCGTCGCCGAGGAAGAGGGAATCGCCTTCGGCGTCGGATCGATGCGCGTGCTGCTGGACGATCCCGGGCTCTTGCCCACCTTCGACGTGCGCCCGGCGCGGCCGCCGCGCCTCTTCGCCAACCTGGGAGCCCAGCAGCTCGTGCAGCGCGGCCGCGACGCCGCGCACCGCCTCATCGATCTGATCGCGGCGGACGGCATCGCCATCCACCTGAACCCGGCGCAGGAGCTGGTGCAGGACGGCGGCGATCGCGACTTCACGGGGTGCCTCGACGCGATCGGGCGACTCGCGGACGAGCTGGGCGACCGGCTCATCGTGAAGGAGACCGGCTGCGGGATCGGTCCCGACATCGTCCGCGAGCTGATCGCCCGGAAGGTGCGGGTGGTCGACGTGAGCGGCGCCGGAGGGACGAGCTGGACGCGAGTCGAGCAGCTGCGCGCGCAGACTCCGGACGCCTCCGCGCTGGGCGAGCTGCTCAGCGACTGGGGGCTGCCGACTGCGGCGTGCGTCGGCGCCGCCGTGCGCGTGATGGCGCGCAAGAAGGGGCCCCGCGTGCGGGTGATCGCCTCGGGCGGTGTGCGCAGCGGCCTCGACGTGGCGCGCGCGCTCGCGCTCGGGGCGGACGTGGCCGGTTTTGCTCTCCCGATGGTGCGCGCCCAACAGCGCGGCGGCATCGAGGCGGCGCGCTCCGAGCTGCGGGCCGCGATCGCGGCGCTGCGCGCGGCGTGCCTGCTGGTCGGCGCGCGCGACGTGCAGGCACTGCGCGCCTCGCGCCCGGTCCTGCTCGAGCCGCTGCCGTCGTGGATCGCCCAGCTGGAGCCGCCTCCGTGAAGGCGTCCGCCCCGGGGAAGGTGCTGCTCCTCGGCGAGCACGCGGTCGTCTACGGCCATCCGGCGCTCGCGGCGGCGCTCGCCAGACGCGTCGCCGTGGAAGTGGAGGAGGATCCCGCGGGACCGGCCGTCGACCTGGTGGAGCCTGCGCACGTCGCGACGCCGCGCGAGCTCGTCGACGCCGCTTCGGCGATGGCGTCGGCGATCGGCGCTCCGCCGAAGTTCCGCGCGCGCGTACGCAGCGAGCTGCCGCTGGGCGGAGGCCTGGGAAGCTCCGCGGCGCTCGGCGTGGCGCTGGCGCACGCGCTCTCGCAGCTCGCCGGCCGCGACTGTCCGGCCGAGCGCGCCGAGCAGCTCGCGCTCGAGCTGGAGCGGGTCTTCCACGGCGCTCCGTCGGGCGTGGATCCGGCCATCTGCGCCCGCGGCGGCGTCATCCTGTTCCGCCGCGGCGCACCGCCATCGGTCGACCGGATCGCGCCGCGTGCGCCGGTCCACCTCGCCGTCGCCTTGAGCGGCGTCGTCCGCGGGACGCGCTCGACCGTCCTGCCGCTGTCGGCGCGGCGCGCCGAGCGTCCCGACCTCTACGACCCGATGCTCTCGTTCCTGGGCGAGCTGGCGCGCGGAGGCGCCGGCGCGCTCGAGCGCGGCGACCTGCAGGACCTCGGCGTCCGATTCGACGCGGCGCACGGCGTGCTGGCGGCGCTCGGCGTGTCCTGTCCCGAGCTGGAGGAGGCTGTCGCGGTGCTGCGCGGCGCCGGCGCGCTCGGCGCCAAGCTGACCGGAGCGGGCGGCGGAGGGGCCGCGATCGGCCTCGCTCGCGACCAGGCGCACGCGGCGGAGCTCGTGCGTGCGGCGGAACGCGCCGGGATGCGCGGCTTCACGGAGGAGATCCGTCCGTGAAGGCGACCGCCGTCGCGCACGCGAACATCGCGCTGGTGAAGTACTGGGGGAAGCGCGACGACGCGCTGCTGCTTCCCGAGGCAGGGTCGCTGTCGGTGGCGCTGGACCGGCTGTCGACGACGACCACCGTCGAGCTCGGCGTCTCGCAGGATTCGCTGCGCATCGACGGCCGGACGTCGGCCGAAGCCGAGATGCGCCGCGCGCGCGCGGTGCTCGATGCCGCCGGGATCCGCGACGGCGCGCGCATCGAGTCCCGGAACGACTTCCCCACCGCGGCGGGACTCGCCTCGAGCGCGAGCGGTTTCGCGGCCCTCGCCGTGGCGGGATGCGCGGCGGCGGGACAGCGGCGCAGCGAGCGCGAGCTGTCCGCGCTGGCGCGGCTCGGGAGCGGCTCGGCCGCCCGCAGCGTCCCCGGAGGGTGGGCCGTGTGGGAGGACCGCGAGGCGGTGCAAGTCGCCGCGCCGGACCATCTGCCCCTCCGCCTGGTCGTCGCGGTCTGCGGAGAAGGCGCCAAGGCCGTCGGGTCGCGCGACGGGATGAAGCGCTCGCGCGAGACCTCGCCGTACCACTCGGCCTGGATCGAGCAATGCCGCCGCGACCTCCCCGAGGCCCTGCGCCTCTTGCGAAGCCGCGACCTTCCGGGCCTCGGCGCGCTGGCGGAGCGCAATGCGATGCGGATGCACGCAGACGCCCTGGCTGCCGATCCTCCGCTGCTCTACTGGCAGCCGGCCACGATCGGTTGTTTGCGCGCGCTCGGGCACCTTCGCGACCGCCGGACGTCCGCTTGGGCCACCATCGATGCCGGTCCGCACGTCGTCGCTTTGTGCGCGCCCGCGGACGCGCCGCTCGTCGAAGCCGCCTTCCGCGCCGTGCCGGGTGTCCGTGAAACGATCGTCTGCGCGCCCGCTGGCGGAGCGCGCGTCGTCGAGGCAGGCTCGGATGCCCGCGCCGGTTGAGCTGTCGGTCCCCGGCAAGGCGTTCGTGGCGGGCGAGTACTCGGTCCTGGAGCGGGGCGAGCCGGCGCTGGTGCTCGCGGTGGACCTGCGCTTGCGCGCCACCGTCCGCCCGCTCGGCGGTGGCCAGGTGGAGCTGTCCCGCCGCCCTGGTGGCGAGCTCGTGCGCGGAGAGCTCGGGCCGGCCGGGGTGACGTGGTCGTCGCCCGTGCCGGACGCGGTGCGGTTCGCCGCGCGCGCCGTCGAGATCGCCGCGCGCCTTTGCGCCGAGGAAGGGCGCGAGCCTCGAGGATTCGCCGCGGCGTTCGAGGGCGACTTCTCCCGCGAGGGGCGCAAGCTCGGCCTGGGCGGCAGCGCTGCCGCCGCGGTCCTCTCGGTGCGTGCGACCGCGGCCGCATTCGACCGCGACATCGCGCCTCGCGACGCGATGTCGCTGGCGGCCGCGGCCCATTGGATCGAGCAGGGTGGACGCGGCAGCGGCGCGGACGTGGCCGCCTGCGCGACGGGCGGCCTCGTCGAGGCGCGCACGGCGCATGCGTGGGCGGACGCGGCGGATGCGCTTCGCGGCGGCGCGCGCGACCTCTTGGCGCACCCGCCTCTGGAGGCGCGTCCGGTCGCGCCGCCCGCCGGGCTCCGGTTCCTGCTCGCCTGGACCGGGGCCGCGGCGGATACGCGTGCGCTGGTGGGTGCGGTGCTGGAGTTCGCGCGCGCGCGGCCGGGGCGGTGGCGCCACCACCTTCGTGCGCTCTCCGGTGAAGAGGCCGCGCTCCGCGAGGCGCTCGAGCGCAACGACGAGAGCGCCTCGCTCGACGCCGTCCGCCGCGCGGCGGCGGCCATGGGCGCGCTCGGCGAAGAGGCGCGCGTCCCGATCGTGACCGACGCCCTGGCGCGTGCCTGCGCCATCGCGTCGTCGGCTGGCGCGGCGGCGAAGCCGAGCGGCGCGGGAGGCGGCGATTGCGCCATCGTGCTCGCCTGGGGAGATGCCGCCGATCGCGCCCGCGCGGCGCTCGAAGTGGCCGGTTACCCCGCGCTGGAAGTCACTCCCGCGCTTCCTTGACCCGACCCGCCGACGCGGCGGAAATTCCCGCGCCTTGTGCACGGCCCTGTGGCCATTTCGCTGCTGCTCGCGCTCGCGCAATCGGGCGAGAACGTCCGCGAGGCTCCGCCGCCGGCGCCAGCGCGCGCGCCGGAGCTGACGAAGCCGCCCGCGCTCGTCGAATTCCACCCCGCGGACTACCCGCCGGACCGCCTCGCTCGCGGCGAGCAGGCCGACGTGGGTTGCCTCGTGGACATCGACGCGGAGGGCCGGGTCACCGGCGTCGTCGTCGATCAGTCCGCCGCGCCCGATTTCGATTCGGCGGCCACGGCGGCGATCCGCACGTTCCGCTTCTCGCCTGCCGAGATCGACGGCAAGCCGGCCGCGGTGCGCATCCGGTACGTCTATCATTTCGTCGTGGAGAAACGGCCCGCGCCGGCGGCCGAGCCTTCCGCGGAGCAAGCGACGATCCGCGGCTCGGTGCTGGAAGCGGGGACGCGGCGCCCCATCGCCGGGGCGGACGTGTTCGCCGGCAGCGCGCAGGCCTCGGCCGACGCGGAGGGCCGGTTCGAGGTCCGCGTCCCGCCGGGCGAGACGGAGGTGCGCGCCGCCGCGCCCGGTTTCGCGGAATCGCGCCACCGCGTCCACCTCGAAGCGCGCGGATCGGCGGAGGTCACGTTGCGCCTCCGCCGCACCGACGTCGGGGAGTACTCCGCCGTCGTCGAAGGGTCGCGCCCGGAGGACGCGCCGACCCGCCGTACGCTGAAGCACGACGAGCTGGTCAACGTTCCCGGATCGCTCAACGACCCCGTACGGGTCGTGCAGAACCTTCCGGGCATGAATCGCGCCCCCTACCTCGGCGGCGCGCTGCTGGTGCGCGGCACCCCGCCCGCCGACACCGGCATCTACCTCGACGGTCAGCGCTTCCCGATCCTCTACCACTTCCTCGGCGGCCCCTCCGTCATCAACGAGCAGCTCCTCGATCGCATCGACTTCTACCCGGGCGGCTACGGCGCGTACTACGGCCGCAACCTGACCGGCGCGATCGACGTGGGCACGCGAAAGGGCGATCCGCAAGGCTTCCACGGCAGCATCTCGGTCGACTTGCTCCAGTCGGTCGGATTCGTCGAGGCGCCGCTCGGCGAGAACACGCAAGTCGCGTTCGCCGCCCGGCGCAGCTACATCGATTTCTTCCTGCCGCTGTTCCTCCCCAACGATCCGAACAACGGCATCACCAGCATCACCCCCATCTACTGGGACTACCAGGCGCGCCTCGATCACAAGCTCGCGTCCGGCGACGAGCTGACGCTCTTCGCCCTCGGCACCGACGATTCGCTAGCGCTCATCCAGAAGGGCGGCTCGCGCATCCAGCCGCTGCAGCTGAACACGCACACCGGCGCGCACCAGCTCCGGTTCGCCTGGCGGCACGCGCTCTCGGACGCCGTCTCGGTGCGCATCGCGCCGCTGGTGGGAGCGACGGTGCAGTCGTTCGACGCGACCGGCGCGGGACGCGGCTCGTTCGGGCTCAACCAGGCGGGGCGCATCTTCGACTGGACGCTGGCCCTGCGCGCGGACGCGCGCTGGCAGGCGCGGCCGTGGCTCTCGCTGCGAGCAGGAGTGGACCTCGCCTGGGACCGCTACGCGGTCGACGCGGACATCCAGTCGACGCTGCAGATCCGCCAGCTCGGGCCGCCGATCACGCAGGAGCAGCAGATCTCCCACGTCCAGCCGCTCGGGAACCTGGGCGAGTTCGCGGAGCTGGAGATGAAGGTGGGCCGCTGGGAGCTGCACCCGGGGCTGCGCTTCGATCAGTTCCACTGGCGCGACCACACCTACGGCACGTTCGATCCGCGGCTCTGGGCGCGCTACGCGCTCACGGACGACACCAGTCTCAAGGGATACGCGGGCATCTATCACCAGGCGCCGACGCCGTTTCAGCTCGACCCGGCCGTGGGAAATCCGGCGCTGCTTCCCGAACGCGCCTGGCAGATCGGGCTCGGCGTCGAGCGGAAGTTCGGCGCCGACTGGTCGTTGTCGATCGAAGGCTTCTACGACCGGCGCGGCTCGCTCGCTTCTCGCGTCCCGGCGGAGACGCTGCCGGACGGCAGCGTCTTCAATCCGCTCTACCTGAACCAGGGTCTCGCGCGCTCGTACGGCGTCGAGGTGCTGCTCCGCCGCGAGCTGTCGGCGCGCTGGTACGGGTGGGTCGCCTACACGCTCTCGCGCAGCGACCTCTTGCCCCGCAACGACGTCGACTGGCGCGCCTTCAACTTCGACCAGCCGCACAACCTCATCGTGGTCGTCGGCTATCGTCCGACGCCTTCCTGGGAGCTGTCGGCGCGCTACCGGTTCGTCTCCGGCAACCCGACCGCGCCGGTCACCTCGGCGGTGTTCGACGCGGACAGCGGGCGCTTCAATCCCGACTCGGGAGAGCTGGGCGACGCGCGGCTGCCGGCGTTCTCGCAGCTCGACGCGCGCGCGCAGTACACGTGGACGACCGACCTGCTGCGGATCTCCGCGTACCTCGACGTGCAGAACATGTTGAACCGCAAGAACGAGGAGCTGCACGTCTGGGACTATCGCTACCGCGAGGACGGCAGCATCTCGGGGTTGCCCATCCTGCCCACGGTAGGCGTCAAGGTGAGGTGGTGACGGTGGGCGCTCGCGGCGTGCTGCTCGCGACGGGCGGCGCCCTGGCGCTCGCGTGCACGCCGGATTTCGAATCCGCCCGGCAGGTGACCGACCTGCGCGTCCTCGCCGTCCGCCAGGAGGCGCTCGACGCGAACGGCATTCCGACGGACCTCGCCGATGCCTTCGTCGATTTCGCCGCGAACACCGCGCAGCGGGTCCTGGTCCGCGCGCTGGTCGCGGATCCGCACCCGCGACGACGCCTCACGGCGCAAGCGCAGGTCTGTCAGCCGACCGACTCCGGGCGCTGCGAAGGGGTCCCTGCCTTCGCCGTGCAACCGTTCACGGCAGCGGAGCCCGCGCTCGAGGAGACGCCCGAGTACCGGCTGGACGTCGCGACCGACGTCGTCAAGCTCGCTCTCGAGGACGATCGCCTGAAAGGGTTCGGCGGCATCCGCGTCCAGTTCTGGCTCGCCGCCGACGACGGCGACCCGCACGGACCGGCGGAAGCGTCGAAGCTCCTCCTCTACACGACGGCACCCGAGGCGTCGCGCAACGGCAATCCGAAGATCGTCGAGCTCCAGATCACCACCCGTGACGGAGCGATCGTGCCCCCCGACCCGACGAGCGGGACCTTCCCGATCTCGGCTGGCGTGGAGTACGGCGTGCGCCCCGTGCTCGGAACGGGTCGCGCCGGGATCGAGGAGTACGACACGGTCGATCTGAGCGGAAACACCATCCACTTGCGCGAGGAGCCGCGCTATTCGTTCTTCGCGACCCTTCCCCTCGACGTCGACCGCGACGACGCAGACGAGCCGCTCCCCGGGCAGCCGCAGCCCGCCAACGGCATCGCGCGGTTCTCCTCCGGTCCGGGGACGAGCACGATGTGGGTGGTCGTCCGCGACGGACGCGGCGGGATCGGCTGGATCTCGGCGACGTTCACCGCCAAGGCGCAGTGAGAGGTCGCGTCAGTTGGCGAGCGCCGTGGTGAGCTGCTGCACCTTGCCGAGCAGCTCGTCCAGATCGAACGGCTTGGCCAGATGGCCGCTCGCCCTCAGCTGCTGGGCGTGGCCCTGCACCGACCGATCGGCGCTCAGGATGAGCAGCGGCACGTCGCGCCGGCCGCGATGCTCGAGCTCCTGGACGAACTGCCAGCCGTCCATGACGGGCATCATGAGGTCGAGGAGGATGACGCTGGGGTGCTCGCGGTCGAGGATGTCGAGCGCCTCCTTCCCGTTCGCGGCCATCAGGACGCGGTACCCCTCGCTCGACAGGCAGAGCCCGAGCGTCTGCAGGATGTCCGGGTCGTCGTCGATGACGAGGACCAGCCGCTCCCTTGCCCGCAAAGTGGCCATTCTGGACGGGTATAAAAATCTCGCCAAGGAGCGTCAATCTTTCACCTTGGCAGTGTCGGTTGCAACACGCTTGAACTGCCTCGCGACGACACCTACAACGGATCGCATGGCGCGCTGCCCGAGCTGCAAGAACGATGCAAAGCCGCGGGAAGAGAACCCTTCCTTCCCCTTCTGCTCGCCGCGCTGCCGGGCCGTGGACCTGGGCCGCTGGTTCACGGGCGAGTACCGGGTCGCCGGCGAGCGCCTCTCGTCCGAGCCGAAGGCGCCGGCCGCCGAGCCAGACAGCGAGAAACATTGATCGGTGCTCGGAGGGCGTGCTACCGGGTCCGCGCCACGATGCGTGTCTTGAAGCTCACGCTCCGCCTGGTGGTGTCGCTCGGCGTGAGCGGGGTGCTCATGTGGCTGTCGCTGCGCAACGCCGACCTGGGCGCGGTCGGCCGGGCCATTTCGTCGGCCGATCCGTGGCGCATGCTCGGGTACGCGGCCATCCTCGCCTGCATCCACCTCGTGCGCACGGTCCGCTGGGGGATCCTGCTCGAGCCGCTCGGGCACGTCGGGTTCAAGCGGCTCAACTCGGCCAGCGCGGTCGGGTTCATGCTCCTCGTCCTCTTGCCGCTGCGGCTGGGCGAGTTCGCGCGCCCGCTGCTCATCGCGCGCCCGCCGCCCGGCGACGGCGGAGTGACGCTGCGGCGAAGCGGCGCGTTCGCGTCGATCGTGGTGGAGCGCATCGTCGACGGGCTCGCCATCGGCCTGCTCGGGATCGTCGCGTTGCGCATGCTGGGCGCGAACGCGAGCGGCCGCTACGCGGACTTCGCCCGCCACGCGTCGGTGCTGGTCGCGCTCGGGTTCCTCGCGCTGTGCCTGGCCGTCACCGCAGCGTTCTTCCTGCGCGAGCGCGCCGTCCAACTCACCGCGTCGGTGCTGCGGCCGTTCTCGCCGCGGCTTGCGGAGCGCGCCTCGTCCGCCCTCGACGCCTTCATCTCCGCGCTGCATCTCGGGTCGGGCTGGAAGGCGCTCGCCTTCTTCGCCCTCACCGCCGTCTACTGGGGGCTGAACGGAGCGGGGCTGTCCCTCTTGGCGCCCGCCTTCGGGTTCCACCTCGCGCCGCTGATGGTCGCGACGATCCTCGCGGTGCAGGTGGTGGGCGTGATGGTGCCGGCCGGTCCGGGGATGATCGGCACCATGCAGTTCTTCACGCAGGCCGGTCTCTCCCTCTTCGTCCCGGACGCGTTCACCCGCGGCTCGCCTGTCGCTGCGCACGCAGCGGGCTACGCGAACGCGATCTGGATGCTCGGCTTCGGCGTCCAGGTCGGTCTCGGCGTGCTGTTCATGCTGCTCGGCCACGTCTCGTTGCGCGGCCTGCTCCAGCCCTCGCGCGAGCCCTCTTCGAACGTCGATCTTCCGGCCGCCGCGTCTCCTTGACGCCCTCGACCCCGCACCGCTACATTCGCGCGCCTTTCGGGCGGCGTAGCTCATCCGGCTAGAGCGACGGTCTCATAATCCGTAGGTAGGTGGTTCGAGTCCACCCGCCGCCACCATTCCTTTTTCACTTTCGTTTCGGCCTCGATCTCCGCGACGCGGGCGGTGTCAGACCTGCGGGTGGATGAGGAGGACGAACCGGCGGGTAGGATCGGCGCGAAGGTGGGCAAAGCACGCCGCCCATCGCCCAAACCCCCCGTCCCCCGCGTCTGCCGCAGGGCGGCAGGAGCTTTGCCGGCGCTCTCGGACGTGCGATGTCTCGGGGGATGCGGGGTGGGGCATGAAGCTGGTGTTCCCGGTGCGCTTCGCCGACGGCGGACGCGTGGTGCAGACCACCGGAGACGAAGTCGACGAGACCGGCGCCTACGTGATCACCACGACGCCACCACAGGCCGGCGTCTCCGTCGCGCTCGGGCTCTACCTGCCGGACGCGCCGGACCCGGTCGAGGCGACCGGAGTCGTCCGGTCCGTGGAGCAGGGGGAGCAGCGTCCCGGATTCGCCGTCGACTTCACCGGCATCGCCGACGACGGACGCGTGCGCATCCGCAAGGTCTTGCAGCTCGCGCAGAGCACCGGCGCGCCCAACCTGCGCGCCTTCCAGCGCACGCCCGTCGAGCTGAGCGCCACCATCACGACGCCGCGCGGGCCGATGGAGACGCGCATCCGCGACATCAGCCCGGCGGGAATGTTCATCGAGATGGAGAAGATGCCCGCCTTCGCGGCAGTCTTCCCCGTGCTGCTCCAGCTGCCGGACGGACAGCCGCCGCTGCTCGTCACGGTGCAAAGCGTCCGCCAGGAGACCGGCGTCGGAGGGCGCCGCCCGGGCGTAGGCGTCCGGTTCGTCGGCGGCACCGACGAATTCCGCGCGCGCCTCGACGCGTTCCTTCGCCCGGCGCCGCCCCGTTGACCTAGTCCCGCCGCGAGAACAGCTCCTGCGGCAAGCGGCTCGCGAAGTGCGTCTTCTCCGCGCAGTGGCATCTGCCGTTGCGGACGTCACCGCGGCTGGGCGCCCCCGTCCAGGCGGGCGGGTAGCGTCGCCATCTCGTCCAGCGGATGGGGTGGCGGCAGCTCTCGCAGTATTCCTGATCGCGGTCGTCGAATGATCGTGCCATGCGGCGCCAATCGGCGCGGCCGGCGGGCACTTGAACGGCTCCGGTGCTCAGGAGGCCGCGGCGGTCTGGCGGCAGGCGCCCAGGAAATGCTCGATGGTCTCGACCAGAACGTCGACGGGGCACGGTTTGACCAGGAACCGGTCGCATCCGGCCTCGTGCGCGAGCCGCAGCGAGTCGGGAGCGTAATGCCCTGACACCGCGATGATGAAGGTGAGGGCGGTGCTGGGGTTGGAGCGCAACGTTCGCGCCACCTCGAGCCCCGAAGGGCCGTCCTCCAGGAACACGTCGATGATGGCGATGTCCGGCGAGTTCGCCTCGACCGCGGCGTGGGCCTCGGGCAGCGAGCCGGCGGCGTCGACCAGAAAGCCTATCTCGCGCAGCTCGGCCGCCAGCAAGGTCCGGGTGAACAGCGAGTCGTCGACGAGCAAAATGCGCGAGGCCGGCGACGCGGTGGGCACGAGTCCGACGCTCGCAGCGACCGAGGGTAGGTCGCAAGGCGCCCATGTGGCCCGGAGCGGCAGCGCTACATTCGGTAGCCGACGCCGATCTGGGCGACCAGGCCGAATCGACTGCCGTTCGCCTCCGTGCTGAAGATGGGGCCGACGCGCGTGTTGACGCCGACCAGCAGGCGGGGATCGAGGAACCATTCCATGCCGATCCCGAATTGCGTGCCGATCACGAGCTGCGCGCTGGGCTGGAAAAGGAGGGTCAGCGGCACGTCGACGCCGATCGCGAGGCGGAAGTCCGGGCTGACCGCGAGGCCGATGGCGCCGCCCAGCGGCACCGCGAAGCCCCAGGGAGTCCCGCTCCCGGGGTACACCTTGAAGCCGGGATCGCCGCGCAGGAGAAGCGACACGCGCCGGGCGCGCACCGCGATCGCCCGCACCGGGACGCGCAGCCCCAATCCGAAGTGCGTGTCGGTGGTGGTCTCGAACGCGTAGAGCACGTCGATTCGAAAGCCCGCGTCCGTCGTGTCGGTCAGGCCCGTCGTCCAGCCGAACGTCGTGGAGGGCCAGCCGATCTCGGCGTGGAACACGTCCTGCCCGGCGGCGATCGTCTCGCCGCCGTACAGGCTCCAGCGCTCCGCGGGAGCGGCGGCGAGCAGCGCGGCAACCAGCGCGATCACGGGCTACATCCGGTACGCGAGGAGAAGCTGGGTGATGAACCCGAACCTGTTCCCACCGCCTGACGTGTCGAACATCGGCCCGAAGCGCGTGTTGAACCCGACCGCGAGCTGCCGATCGACGTGGTACTCGAACGCCGGGCCGAACATCGGCCCGAGGATCATCGACACGGGCGAGGGGGTCACGATGAGCGTCATCGGCACTTCGAGGCCGAAGCCGACGTTGAGCTCGGGACTGGCGGTGTAGCCGATCGTCACCCCGACGGGCCACTGGAACCCGAAGATCGCCGGCGTGGTCGTGTACACCTTCACGCCCGGATCGATGTGCAGGAGCACGCTCATGCGGTCGCGTCGAAACGCGGTCGTGCGCAGCGGCACCCGGAACCCGATGCCGAACTGGCTGATGTTCGTGTTCTCGAATCCGTAGATGAGATCGAAGCGGAACCCGACGTCGGTGGTCGGGCTCATGCCGTGCGTGAACCCGAAGCTCGCGCTGGGCCAGCCGAACTCGCCGCTCACCACGTCCACCCCGGTCGGCACCGTCGTGCCGCCGAGCAAGCTGTACTGTCCTCCGGGCGTGGTCCTCGCCTGCGCGAATGCGGGAGAAGCCGCGGCTGCGCAGAGCAGCGCGGCGAAGGGCAACGAGTGCTTGGTCGTCATGGGCGGCGCACCTTACTTGCGCGCGGGTCGCTCGTCCAGCGTCGTGGGGCCGTCGTCGCGCGAGTGTGATCTCCGTCATGGTAAGGTCGCGCGCGCCATGCCCGTCATCCGGAGCTGGGCGCGCACGGACGTCGGCAAGAAGCGCCCGCACAACGAGGACGCTTACCTGGTCGACGAGGCGCTCGGGCTCTACGCGGTGGCCGACGGCATGGGCGGCCATGCGGCGGGCGAGGTCGCGAGCGCTGCCGCGCTCGAATCGCTGCGCAACGCGCTGGCCGCCGAGAAGCCGGTTCTCGACGGCTTCGCCCGCTCCGCTACGCTGGAGTCGCGCGAGAGCGTCGCGCAGCTGGTCGAGCGCGCCGTGCAGAAGGCGTGCGCCGACGTGTACGCCATCTCGCTGGGCGATCCCGGCAAGCGCGGAATGGGCACCACGCTGGTGGCGCTCGTTGCCTGCGGCGGACGCGCGGTGATCGCACACGTCGGCGACAGCCGCGCTTACGTCTTCCGCAACGACCGCGCGCACCAGCTCACCGAGGACCACACGATGGTCCAGGAGCAGCTCAAGCGCGGGCTCATCACCAAAGCGGAGCTGGCCACGGCCGAGAACCGCAACGTCATCACCCGCGCGGTCGGCATCCAGCGCAGCGTCGCGGTCGACACGCTGGTCACGGACCTCGTCCCCGGCGACGTCTACCTGCTCTGCACCGACGGGCTGCACGGATACCTCGCCGACGAGGAGATGGCCTCGCTCCTGGGACAGGAAAAGCAGCGGCTGGTGGATTTGCTGATCGATCTGGCGTTGCAGCGGGGCGGGAAGGACAACGTCACCGCCATCGCGCTGGCCATCGAGGCGGGCGAGCACGAGGAGAGCGCCGACGTCGAAGGCAGGACCGAGATCCTGCGGCGCATCCCGCTGTTCCACCACATGACCTACAAGGAGCTGCTCGCCATCCTCGGCGTCGCGCGGGGGCGGCAGTTCGAGAAGGGCGACACCATCATCCGGGAAGGGGAGACCGGCGACGAGCTGTTCGTCCTCTTCCGCGGCAAGGTGCAGGTGACCAAGGGCGGGATGGCGATCGCCACGCTCAAGGCCGGCGGCCACTTCGGCGAAATGGGCCTGGTCGACCAGGCGCCGCGCTCGGCGACGGTCGCCGCGCTGGAGGAGACGAGCGCGGTCTCGATCGATCGCGACAGCCTTCTCAAGCTGATGCGGCGCGATCCGCTCCTCGCCGTCAAGCTGCTGTGGAGCTTCGTGCAGGTCTTGAGCGAGCGGCTGCGCAACGCGAACGAGGCGTTGACCGGGCTCAAGTCGGAGCTCGACCGCGCGCGCTCCGACGACGATCCGGACGAGGACGGCGGCCCCCCGCCGCCGCTGCGGGCATGACCCTTCCCGCCCCGGCCGGAAAAAAATTATTTTTTTTCGGGGCCGCGCGGGGGGGCTCGGGGTGGGGGCTTGCTGCCGTGCTGTGCGCGGCAGGGTCGTTCTCGTGCAAGAGCGGGCCGGCGCCGGCGGGGCCACCGCTCGATCCCGCCGCGCTGCTGCAGCAGATCGAGAAGGCGCACGCGGAGCCCCAGGTGCTCTCCGCTTCCGGCAAGGCAGCGGTGGATGCGCCGCAGAACGGCGGGCGGTATCAGATCCAGATCGCGGTGCAGCGCCCCGCCTCGCTGCGCATCGCGGCGCTCGATCCGCTCGGCAATCCCGCCGCGCTGCTGGTCGCCGACGGCGGCCGCTTCGCCCTCCTCGACTTGCGCGGGAACGTCTTCTACCGGGGCCCTTCGACGCCCGTGAACCTGTCGCGGCTGATTCCGCAACCGTTGCGCGACGAGGAGCTGGTCGCCCTGGTGCTGGGCGCCATTCCGCCGCTGCCCGGCGCGCGAGCTGTCGAGGCGCACCGCGCCGGCGACGGATCGGTGGTGATGCTCGAGAGCGGAGACGTCCGGCAGGAGGTCTCGATCGGAGGCGACCTGCGCATCGAGCACGTCCGCCGCTTCCGCCGGGGCGCGCTGTGGTGGCACGCGTCGCTCGACGACTTCGACGATGCGAGCGGGCAGCAGATGCCGCGGCGGCTCCGCCTCTCCGACCCCGACGAGAAGATCGAAGTCGACCTGCAGCTGAAGGAGCGTGTGTGGGGCAAACCCACCTCGCCCGCCACCTTCCAGCTGGTCCCGCCGCGCGGCGTGAAGATCGTCGAAGTCGACTGAGCTCCGTCGAAAATCGCAAGGCCTGCAATTTGCTGCCTCCTCTGACGGTGCCCTAGGATGACGGAATGCGGATCCGGATCGGCGACCTGCTCGTCAAGGCAGGCGTGATCACCGATCTCCAGCTCAAGGCTGCCCTGGCCGAGCAATCGCAATGGGGCGGCAAGCTGGGCGACATCCTGGTCCGCATGGAGTTCATCACCGAGGAGGTGCTGGTCCGCGCGCTGTCGAAGCAGACCGGCATCGCGCGCGCGGAGGTGGGCGGCGAGCTGGAGCAGACCGCGCTCGCGCTGGTGTCCGCCGAGACGGCGGAGGAGTTCAACCTCATTCCGCTCGCCTTGAAGGACGACGGCCGCACCCTCGTCGTGGCGATGAGCGATCCCGCCAACGTGATGGTCACCGACCATCTGCGCTCGCTGACCGGCTGCCGGATCGAGGCGCAGCTCGCCGGCGCTTCCGCCATCCGCGCCGCGATCGCGCGCTGGTACCGCGGAGAGGAGCTGGCCGGCGACGAATCTTCGATGAAGATCGTCAACAACAGCGGCGACTCGGTGGTGACGGTCGATGCGAAGAAGGAGCAGCCGAAGAGCGCCGGCGCGAAGGACGGGAAGGCCGCGCGGGCGAGCGCGCTCGAGGTGCTGCGCGGCGTGGAAGAGACGCAGCGGCGCTCGGTGGCGGCGCTCAAGGCCATGGTCGAGCTGCTCATCGAGAAGGGCGTCTTCTCGCGCGAGGAGTACCTCGCGCGCGTGAAGCGCTGAAACGGAGATCCGGAAGATGCCGCCGCGCAAGCGACTCGGGCAGCTCCTCACCGAGTTGAAGGTCATCGACGAGCACCAGCTGCAGAGCGCGCTCGGGCACCAGAAGCAGTGGGGCGGGAAGCTGGGAACCATCCTCGTGCAGAAGGGGTTCTGCCGCGAGGACCAGATGATCTCCGCTCTCAGCCAGCACCTCGGGATGCCCGCGGTCCGGCTCTCCGAGGTGAAGATCGATCCGCGCGCGGTGAAGACGGTCTCGAAGTCGGTGGCCGAGCGGCTGCACGTGTTCGCCTACGAGGTCACCGGAGCCGGGCGCAGCGAGGTGATCACCATCGCGATGAGCGACCCGACCGATCTGTCCGCCGTGGATCAGCTCGCATTCCACACGGGCAAGCGGATCAAGCCGATGCTCGCCGGCGACAGCGAAGTGATCGCCGCCATCCAGCAGCACTACACGTCGGAGACTCCGGCGCAGGGAGTGCAACCGGTGCCCGCCGGGTCACGCCCGTTCATGGACGGCGCTCAGAAGGGACCGGGCGCGGCGATGCGGGCGACGCCCGTGGCGCCGGTCGCGCCCGTGCCGCCGCCCGCCATGCACTCCGCGCCCGCGCTTGCCGCGGCAGCAACCGACGCGGCTGCGCCCGACGAAGTTGCCGCCGTCGAGTCCGTCGAGTTCGACGGAGGCGACCTTCCCGCCGATGCGCCGATGGAAGGCCTGGAGCCGATCGCGGCGCACACCCAGGGCGAGCAGACCGTGGAGGGCGCCGAGGAATTCGCGGGGCAGGGCAGCGCCGGAGATGCCATGGCCGGCCTCGAACAGGCGAGTCCACCCCAGGACTGGGGTGAAGGGCAGAGCGAAGCGGTCGGGCTGGAGAACGGGAACCAGGCGCCGCCGCAGGATGGCGGCGACAACCGATGGAACAAGACCGGCGAGCTGCCCGTCGATGCGATCATGGGGACCGCGGACGTGCTCGAGACGCCCGTGGAGAACGCGCCGGTCGCGAGCGACGCTCCGGATGCGTGGAGCGACATCGCCGATCCGCTCGCAGCCGCCACACCTGCTTCGAGCGGCGAGGCCGATTCCGCCTGGGAGGCCGCCGCAGCGGACGTCGCGGCCGCGGCAGGCGAGCCGGCCGAAGGCGAGCCTGCGCCCGACGCCGGAGCCGATGCGCAGGCGGCGACGTTCGCGCGAGAATCCGTCGGCGACTCGCTCCTCTCCCCGCCGGACGATTCGGTTTCGGAAGTCGAAGAGGTCGCGATCGAGGCGGAAGGCTGGTCGGACGAGAGCGACTCGCCCGCCGCCGAGCCGCAGGCCGATGCGAGCGCCGGCGATCAGGAGCTCGCGATCGACGAAGAGTCCTCGCCTGCCGACGCGGAGGCACGCGTCGCGGAAGGGTGGACCGCGCAGGCCTCCGGCGACGATCAGCAGATCGATGGCGGCGCCCCATCGGATGACGAGGCCGCTTACGCGGCGACAGGCGACGAGGCTGCTTACGCGCCCACAGGCGACGAGGGCGCTTACGCCGAGGATCAGTCCGACGCTGCTGCCTCCGATGCGGGAGTGGACGCTGCGTACGATGACGGCGCACAGCCCGCAGAGAGCGCCTACGCGGACGACGCGCAATACGCCGAGCAGGACGCCGCTGCATCCGGGATCGCGCCGGACGGCGAGGGTTGGGTCGCGACCGGGCAGGACCAAGCGACCAGCGGGTGGTTCGGCGACGCGCTCTCCTCCACCATGCCGCTCTCACCCGCGGACCTGGGAACGCTCGCCGCGATCGGCGTCGATCCCTCGGACGGCGCAGCCGCCCAGCGCGTCCTCGCCTGCCTCGTCCGGGTGCTGAACCGGCGCCAGGCGATCGACCTGGACGAGCTCGCGGCCGAGATCCGCGAGAGCCGGATGGCCGGCGAGGCCTCCGCACAGGCTCAAGTGGAGGACCCGGGGGCGGGCGAAAGTTCTGCAGCGGACGTCGCCGGCGGCGAGGAAGGCGCGCAACCGCCCGACACCGGCCAGGATCCCTGGACGGGCTCGCACGGGACCTGACGCGCTCCCACCCTGGAGCCTTGCGCCGTACCCGGGGGCCACCCTTAGCGTCCTCCTTCACAGGAGGGCGCCCGTGACCGATTTCGCCCTGGCTGGCACCGTCCTCACCCGCGACCTGATCGCGGCGAGCGGGAAGCTGATCGCGTCCAAAGGGGAGATCGTCGACATCGGGTACTTGAAGGACGTCGCGGCGCGCGCGCCCAAGGATGCGAAGCAGCGCGCGCTCCACGAGACCCGCGTCTCGGATGCGATCCTCGAAGCCTTCGACGCGCCTCCGCTGCAGCACCTGGCCGGCCCGCCCGACGCGCGCGCGCAGATCGCCGATGCGCTGTGCGAGGTCCGCTTCCCCGAACCCGTCTGGCAGGAGGTCGAGGCGATGCGCGACGAGGATCCCGTGCGGTTCCAGCACGGGGTCTGGACCGCGGTCGTGGCGGCGCGGCTCTTCCGGGCCGCCCTCGGCGATGCGCCCGGGTTGTCCCGCCTCGTCGGCGGCGCGCTGGCCCACGACGTCGGCATGCGGCACACCGCGCAGCGGCTGCGGTTCAAGCGCGACCATCTCACTCCGAACGAGGCACTCGCTCTGGAGGACCATCCGCTCGTCGGGGCGCTGCTCCTCGCGAGCGCCTTGGGCGACGCGCCGGCGGTGCACTTCGCGCTGCTGCACCACACGCGGGCCGGCTTCGGCTATCCGCGCGTCGCGGGCAAGCCGCCGCTGCGCGGCCTCGACCTCGTCTCGGTCGCGAGCGCGTTCGCCGCGCTGATCGCTCCGCGCTCGTTCAGGCAGCAGCCGTTCAATGCGCGCGGTGCCGCCGACCAGCTCTGCGACGAGGCGCGGGCCGGCTATTTCGACGCGCGCGCGGTGCGGCTCCTCATCCACTGCTTGCGCGGCGCGAAGGGCCCGATGAAGGAGCTGACGCTGCCGCGGACCGCGACGGGCTTCCGTCCGGCGCGCAACAACCACGGCGTGGCCCGCCCCGCAGCGCAAGCCGGCGCCTGACCCGAGACAACGCGAGCATTCGGGCGTAGCGGCAGCGCGACCGGCTGCACTAAGATCCTTTTTGCGCGCGGCGCGTTGATGGCATCCGAGAGGACAGACGAGGAGCTGCTGGCCGAGTTCCAGCAGGGCGACGCAGGGGCCTTCGAGCGCCTGCTGCGCAGGCATCGGGGCCCCCTCTACACCTTCTTCGTGCGCATGCTGGGAGACCGCGCCAGAGCGGAGGACCTGGCGCAGGAGACGTTCCTGCGCATCGTGAAGGGGTCCGCGTCGTGGGAGCACCGCGCGCGCTTCCAGACCTGGCTGTACACGATCGCGCGCAACCTGTGCGTGGACGCCTCGCGCCGCGATCGGTTCCGGCGCACCGAGTCCCTCGATGCGCAGGAAGGCGAGGAAGGTCCCCTGGTCGACGCGGTCCCCTCGGACGGGGCGATGCCGGACCGCGCCGCCCAGAGCGCGCGGCTGCGGCCGCTGCTGCAGCGCGCGTTGCTCGCGCTCCCCGCCGAACAGCGCGAGGTGTTCGTCCTGCGCGAGCAGGCGGGGCTTCCGTTCAAGGAGATCGCCGAGCTGGTGTCGGCCAACGAGAACACGGTCAAGAGCCGGATGCGCTACGCGCTCGAGGGACTGCGCAAGGCGCTCGCGAGCGAAGGCGTCACCGGGGACGACGCCGAACCGGAGCCGGAGCCGCCGCCCGGCGTGCGGCTGGGGAGAGCATGAACTGCGCCGAGTCCCACGACCTGCTCCTCGACCTCGCCTACGGTGAGCTGCCGCCGTCGCAAGCGACGGAGGTGGAGTCGCACGTCGCCGGCTGCGCCGCGTGCCGGGCGGAGAAGGAGCAGCTCGACGAGGCCCGCAGGCTGGCGGCGCCGCTTCGGGAGCTGGAGGAGCCGCCGCCCGGATTCGACGAGCGCATCCTGCGCGCTGCGCGCGCCGAGGCGGGGATGCAGGCCGAAGGTACGCCGGGCCCGGTCGTGGAGGTCGAGGCCAGCGTGAAGCCGCTGGGCCTGCAAGCGACGCGGCTCGATCCTCATGCGCGGATGCGGCGCGGCGGCGACCAGGCTCGTCCGCGCTGGGGCCGCCGCGCAGCGATCGTCGGTTCCATCGCCGCCGCCGCCGGGTTGGCGGTCGTGGTCACGTCCTCGCTCACGACGCGCCCGCCGATCCACGACGAGGTGTCGCCCATCCAGGTGCGCGCGCCTGGCGCGCCCGCATCGAGCGCCGTCGAGGAGGCGCTGCCGAAGCAGTTCGCGGGCCCGCCGGCTTCCAACGGGGCGGTGGCACCCGCACGGCGGCGCGCCGAGCCGGTTGCCCAGGCGCCGCAGAAGAAGGCGGACGGCGCGAGCGCGAAGGGCGGCAGGGCGGAGCTGGCGAGGGCGAAGCGGGAGCAGGACGCCCAAGTCGTGTCGGATCACGTCAACCTCGATCTCGGGGAACGGCCACCGCCGCAGAGTGCTTCATCTGCCGGAAGCGAGGCGAAGATCGCCGAGAAGGCGAAGGCGGTGGAAGCCCGGCGCGACCCGGCTCCGCTGGCGAAGGAGGCGCCGCCGCAGTATGCGGACCGCGCGGTGGCCAGCGCGCCGAAGTCGGTTCCGGCGATGTCGCCGGGCGTGGGCGGCAGTGTGGAATCGAGCGTGCCGCGCACGGCCGATCAGCTCGAGGAAGAAGCGAGCACGGCGCGGCGGCGCGGCGACTACGTCCGGGCGGGATCGCTGTACCGCGACGCGTCCGCGCTGCGGAAGGCGTCGGAACCTGCGCGCGCCGCCTGGGACCTCGCGCACGCGGTGGAGTGCCTCGCGGCCGGCGGGCTGATCGCCGAGGCGGTCGCTTCGCGCAAGGATCTGGTGGCGTCGTTCCCGGATCAGACGGGTCCGCGCGCGGCAGCAGATTCCGCTCTGCGGAGCGTTCCGCTCCCTCCCGACGAAGACAAAGTCCCAACCTCGAAATAGGCAGCCGATCTCCTGCACGAGGCGCGTCGGCCAACCGGCCGACTGTGCTTTCGCGCGCGCCCGCCTACAGTCGCGGTCGAAAACGGAGGGGGCGTGCCGTCGGGGAGGAACTCGCTCTTCATCGCTGTTGCGCTCGGGCTCTTCGCCGGGCTCGCCGCCTGGTCGGCCATCGACGGCCAGCGTCGCAAGGCGCGGGAGGAGTGGAGGACCGTCAAGGTGTTGTGCGCGGCGCGGGACGTCCCCGAGGGCGCGGAGCTGACGCGCGCGATGGTGGCGGTCCGGGAGGTCCCCGCACGGTTCGTCACCGACTCGTACATGGCGGTCGAAGAGAACGGATCGGTGAAGAACGACCCGGTCGGGCAGCGCGTGCTGGTGCCGCTCAAGGCGGGCGACCCGGTGCTCGTCTCGCACTTCGCGCCGGCGCGCGACGGGGAGCTGTCGGGGATGGTTCATCCGAAGGGGCGCGCGGTCACGGTCGAGGTGCAGGAGCGTAACGCGGTCGGTCTGTGGGTGCGGCCGAACGACCACGTCGACGTGGTGGGCTCGTTCCGCGACCCGCAGACGCAACAGCTGAAGAGCGTCACCTTGCTGCAGAACGTCGTGGTGCTCGCCACGGGTCGCGTCAATGCGAACACGGCCCACGTGCCCGACGAAGACCGCCGCTACACGAGCGTGACGCTGCTCGTGCTGCCGGAGGAGGCCGAGATCCTCACGCTCGCGCAGGAGACGGGCACGCTGACCTTGCTGCTGCGCAACCCCGACGACCTCGATTCGCAGGAGAAGCGCTCCGTCGTCGACCAGCGGCAGCTGCTCACCGGCGAGCGCGCTGGCGAGCTGCAGCAGAAGCGATACCGGACCATCCAGATCATCCGCGGCGTGCGCGGAAGCGACGCCGCGGCCGCAGCTGCGAGGAGCGACTGAACGATGCTCGGTTGGGTCGCCTTCCTTTTGACCGCGGCGGCGGTCTTCCTCGTCGCGTCGGTGGCGTCGTCGGTGCTGCGGAGTGCGCTCGCGCAGTATCGGGCGCGCTACCTGGCGCGCTCGCTGCGAGACCTCTCGGACATGTTCCTCTTCGTCGAGCCCGACCAGCTTCTGCTGCTGAACGTAGCCGCGATGGTGCTGCTCGCCGTGCTCGGGCTGTGGATCGGCGGGCCGTTCGTGTGCGCGTTCGGGGCGGCCCTCGGGTTCTTCGCGCCCCTGTTCGGAGTGCGCGTGTACCGCCGCCGCAGGCTCGCGCGGTTCGAAGGGCAGCTCGCGGATGCGCTCCAGCAGATCGCCAATGCGCTCCGCGCGGGCCTCACCTTCGCCAAGGCGGTGGAGCAGGTTGCGTCGCGCGCAGCGCCGCCCCTCGGGCAGGAGCTCGGCCTGTACGTGAAGGAGGTTCGCCTCGGCGTGCATGCCGACGAGGCATTGTCGGCCATGGCGCGGCGGGTCGGCAGCCAAGACCTGGAGCTGGTCGCCGTGTCGGCCAACCTCGTGCGGCAGATGGGCGGCAACCTGGCGGAGATGTTCGAGACGATCGCTGCGACGCTGCGCGAGCGGTTCAGGCTGGAAGGGAAGATCCGGGCGCTGACCAGCCAAGGAAGGCTGCAAGGGACGATCGTGGCGGCGCTGCCGCTCTGCCTCGGTGCCTTCCTCGACTCGTACAGGCCCGATCTGATGCGTCCGATGTTCGAGCACGCGTACGGGTACGTTCTGGTCGCTGCCATCGTTTTGCTCCAGGCGACCGGATTCGTGCTCATCCGGCGGATCGTCGCGGTGGAAGTGTAGGAGCGCACCGGTGGGGGAATCGTTGCGCGTGTACCTGATCTCCGCAGCCGCCGCGGCGCTCGCGGCTGCCGCCGCCCTGATGTTCGTGCGTGCGCTCCTCGCCGCCGCATCGACGGTGCGGGACTGGCTCGGTGGGGGAGAAGCTCGTGCGGGTGCGCGGGTCGGGGCGGCGCGCACCTTCGGCCGGAGGGTCCTCGCGGCCACTGCGGGAAGCATCCGGGACGTGCTCCCACGGCGATTGCGGGGCGCGGCAGCGGCGGCGCTGCGCCGGGCAGGACGTCCTGGCGAGCTGTCCCCGGAGGAGCTGGTCGCTCTGGTGCTGTTCTCGGCGATCTCCTTCCTTCTCCTCGGATCGTCGCTGTCGCTCGCGCTCGGCCTGGATCCCGTAGCCGTCGCGGGCGGTCCGCTGTTCGGCGGCGCCGCTCCCGTCTTGTGGCTGCGTGACCGTGCGCGGGCCCGCCGGGCGGCGATCGCGCGGGCCCTGCCGCACCAGCTCGACCTGCTCACGCTGTCCGTCGAGGCCGGGCTGGACTTCGCCGGAGCGCTCGCGAAGGCGGTGGAGAAGGGTGGAAGGGGGCCGCTCGCCGACGAGCTGTCCGTCACCCTCAAGGAGTTGCGCCTGGGGAAGATCCGCGAGGATGCGCTGCGCGATCTCGCCGCCCGCGTCGACATGCCTGCGTTGAGCAGCTTCGCGCACGCGCTGGTCCAGGCTGACCGCATGGGGACGCCGCTGGGAAAGGTCCTCCGCGTCCTGGCTACGCAGCTGCGCGCGGAGCGGACGTTGCGAGCAGAGAAGCTCGCGGCCGAGGCGCCGGTGAAGCTGCTGCTCCCGCTCATCGGGTGCATCTTCCCGACCATCTTCCTCATGCTGTTCGGCCCGATCGTCTACCAGGTGTTCCTGGGCGGGGACTTCTGAATGCGCATCGAGCTGACCATCGCCGAGGGCTGCGGCCGCGGCCGGCGCTTCCGGTTCGACGCGCGCGAGGTGACCATCGGACGGGCGCCTGACAGCCACCTCGTGCTCGCGGAGGCCGGGGTCTCGCGCAGGCATGCGCGGATCCGTTGCGACGGACCGGGGCACGTCCTGCTCGACGAGGGATCGACGAACGGCACCGAGTTGAACGGCGCGTGCGTCGGGGACGCGGTGCCGCTTCGTGCAGGGGATCGCATCGGCATCGGTCCCCTCGTCTTCGAGTTCGGTCGCCGGGAGATGACGCTCGGACGGGCCGCGCGCGAGGGGGTGGCGGTCGCCAGGCGACTCGGCGCCCGACTCGCGGCGACGGTCACCCTCGTTCACGAGCATTGCCGCGCGCGATCGTTGCCGTTCCGGATGTGCATCGCCGTCGCAATCGCGTCGTGCTCGTCGATCGCGCTGTCGCTCGCCTTGTGGCACGTGCGCGAGCGAACGACGAGCCGGGCAGCGCCGGGCCAGATCGCCGCGGCTGAGATGGCCCACCCGCGCGAGGTGCAGCCGCCGCCGGCCGACGCCCGCGCCGCTCGTGAGTGGTACGAGCGCGGACGGCACAAGTTGGCGGAGCGCCGCGTGGCGCCGCGCAACCTCTACGACGCGTGGAGCAGCTTCGGCACGGCGCGCCAGCTGCTGCAGGGGTCGCGTCCTCCGCCGCTCGATGCGTTGGACGGGCTCATCGAATCGGCCGAGCGCGATCTCGGCAGCGAATGCAACCGGCTCGTCTTCGCGGCGCGCCGCTCCGAACGGTACGGCCAGGACGACAGAGCGCAGGCGATCTATCGCGAGATCCTCCTCCGCTTTCCCGGCGACGATCCCAGCGGGTGCCGGGCGCGTGCGCGAGAGAACCTCGACGACGAAGCAGACCGAGGTGCGGGGTGACGGGCCCGTCGGACGTTGCAGGGCCGTTTGCCCGGAGCGCAGGCGGGGCGGCGCCGAACGAGACGATGGTGTACTGCCGCCGCGCTCGCGACGGGTTGGGCCACGCCGGGGCGCGGCTGCTCGTCAGGAGCGGAGCGGGTGCCGGCACGGTGGTCCCCTTGTCCGGCGAGGAGACGTGCCTCGGCCGCGGCCGCGACAACGACGTCGTGCTGCCGGACATCTCGGTTTCCCGGCGGCACGCCCTGCTGCGACGCGAAGGCGGCGGCTATCTGCTCGTCGACCAGGGCTCCGGGAACGGAACCCGCGTCAACGGGCGCCCCGTCGAGCAGGCCCGACTCCGCAGCGGCGATCGCATCCTGCTGGGTGATGCGGTGGTGGAATTCCTGGGCGTGACCGACGTTGCGGTGCACGGTCGCGCGGCCGGCGTTTCGATGCCGCGATCGTGGACGCGGACACGGATCACGGTGGCGTGGGCAGCGCTGCCTGCCGTGCTCCTCGCTGCCACTGCGGTCGTCGTCGGGCCTGCCGCGCACCGGGGCGGCCGGGGAGCTGGCCCGGCGAGGCGCTCCGTGCTGACACGGCCCGAACCTTTGCAAAGCCCGATCGACGACCCTCCGCCGCTCGACGCGGTGGCTGCGCAGAGGGAGACGCGGGACGCGTGGTCGGTGCATCCGAAGCAGAGGCCTTCGCGCGCCTCGCTGGTAGCGGCGCTGCCGGCCATCGGCGCGGCGCCGCGGCCGGCAATCCGGAAGCGGGCAGCGTCGGAAGCGGCGGCGGCCGCGATCGAGGCCTATTCGTCGGGCGATCTCGACGCAGCGATCGCTCAGGCGCGAGCTGCCCGCGAAGAAGGCGGCAGCGGCGAGATGCCGGCCTCCTTGGAGCGGCTCAGCGCTGCACGAGGGGAAGGGATGGCATTGATGGAGCAGGATCGGACGCGCGAGGCAATCGAGGCGCTCGAGCGGGCGGACGTCGAGGACCGCTTCCTCGCGAAGGGTCGGGACGGGCCGCTCGGCCGCGAGATCCGGCGCGCACTCTCCCTTCTGCATGCGCGGGCGGCGGCATCGCTGGATCCCGAGGCGGAAGTCGGCGCGGCCGCCGCGCACTTGCGCGCTGCTGTCGAGCTCGACGCCGGGAACGAGCGCGCGCGCGAGCAGCTGCGGCAGGTCGCCGCGCGCGCAGGAGACAGGTATCTGCGCGGGTACATCGGGAAGGACAGCGATCCCGCCGCCGCCCGGGAGCAATTCCGCTGGGTCGTCGCGGCGCTGCCGGCGTCGGACGAGACGGCCCTGAAGGCGCGGCGGTGGCTGGACCGGCTCGACGGGAGGGCGCCGGCCGAGGATTGAGCGGACCGGCGAGCCAGGGTGCTCCGTTCGTCGGCCTCCGATGCTATGACTTCCATTCTCGTGCCCGAGCGTCTTCCACCGAAAGGGCCCCTCGCGGCCCAGGAATTGCCGCGGTTGCCGGCTGCGCCAGAGCGCGGGCCGGGGCAGATCGATCTGTTCTCAGCGCGCCCCCGCCCGCCGGTCGCCATCGCGCAGCCGCGCATCTACACGGTCGCCGAGCTGACGCGCGAAGTGAAGGGCGTGCTCGAAGGCCGCTTCCCCGCGCTGCACGTGCGCGGCGAGGTCTCCAACCTGCGACGTCCGTCCAGCGGACACCTCTATTTCACCTTGAAGGACGCCGAGGCGTGCATCGGCGCCGTGCTCTTCGCGCGCGACGCCCGGCGGCTGCGCTTCGCCGTGCAGAACGGGCTCTCCGTGCTCGTCCGCGGACGGATGTCGTTGTACGAACCGCAGGGGCAGTACCAGCTCATCTGCGACTCCGTCGAGCCGCTCGGCGCGGGCGCGCTGCAGGTCGCCTTCGAGCAGCTGAAGGCGCGGCTCGACGCGGAGGGCTTGTTCGATCCGGCGCGCAAGCGCAAGGTGCCGTTCCTTCCTGCGCGGATCGCGGTCGTCACCAGTCCGGCGGGGGCGGCGGTGCACGACTTCCTGCGCGTGCTGCATCGGCGCTTTCCCAACCTGCCGGTGCTGATCGTGCCCGCTCGGGTGCAGGGAGACGGCGCAGCCCAGGAGATTGCCCGTGGCATCGCGCGCGGCGGCGCCTCGCCGCGCGTGGACGTCCTCGTCGTCGCGCGCGGCGGCGGCAGTCTCGAGGATCTCTGGCCGTTCAACGAAGAGGTGGTGGCGCGGGCCCTGGCCGCTTGCCCCGTCCCGACGGTGAGCGCCGTGGGGCACGAGGTCGACTTCACCATCGCCGATTTCGCCGCCGACGTGCGTGCCGCGACGCCCACGGCCGCCGCCGAGATGCTCGCGCGGGTCAAGGACGAGCTCGTCGCCGACCTCGTGGCGCGCAGATCGCGGCTGCTGCGCGCCTGGCGGGCACAGGCGCAGAAGCGGGAGGCCCAGCTCGACGCGCGGCGCGCCCGCATCGCCGACCCGCGGCGGTTGATCGGCGAGCGCAAGCTCCGGCTGGACAAGCTGCAGCAGCGGCTCGAGGCGCGGATGCGCGACGAGGTGGGCGAGCGCGCCGCCCGGATGCGCCTGCTGCGCGAGCGGCTCCAGGCCGCCCACCCGGCGGCCGTGCTCCACCGATTGCACAAGGACGTCGCCCGGCTCGAGGAGCGGCTCAAGTACCTGGCGCGGCGGGCGCTCGCGGCCCGCAGGCATCGGTTCGAAGGGCTGGCCGGCCGGCTCGATGCTCTCAGCCCGCTGCGGGTGCTCGCGCGCGGCTACGCGGTCGCCTTCGACGAGGCGGGGCACGTCCTGGTCCGCAGCGACGCTGTCCGCCCGGGCGAGAGCGTGCGCGTCCGCTTGCACCGCGGCGAGGTGGAGGCGCAGGTGACGCGCGTGGAGCCGCCGCCGGAAGACGACTGATCGTCGCTGTCATTTTGACCGTGGCGCGGGGGGCCCTAGAGTGCTATCGCAAAACGCCGTGGCTGAACCGATGACGCAGGATCGTGCTCCTGCCGACGAATCCCGGTACGAGGAGATCGTCCAACGCCTCGCCAAGGTCGTCGAGCGACTCGAGGGCGGCGGACTGTCCCTGGAGGAATCGATCGCGGCGTTCGAGGAGGGCATCCGGCTGGCGCGGGCAGGCGCCGCCAAGCTGGAGGAGGCGGAGCGCAAGGTGGAGCTGCTGCTCGAGAACGATCGCGTCGCCCCTTTCGGGGGTGACGACGGTTCGCGCAGGTAGCTCGCGGGGACGACGCGGGGCAGGTGGGTGGAGATGGCCGGCCGCAAGAAGATCATCATCGTCGACGACGACCGTGAGACGCGGGAGATGCTGAAGATGGCCCTCGAGCTCGAGGGCTACGAAGTCAGCCAGGCGGCCAACGGGTTGCGGCTCATCTCCAACCTGCACGTCGACCGCCCCGACCTCATCCTGCTCGACGTGATGATGAGCTGGATCGACGGCTTCGAGCTGTGCCGCGCGGTGAAGAAGAACGACGAGTTCCGCGACATCCCGGTGATCTTCATCAGCGCGAAGAAGACCGCCGGAGACATCCGCACGGGGCTCGCCGCCGGCGCCGCCGACTACTTCTCCAAGCCGATCGACATGGAACGGCTGCTCGCCCGCATCCAGGCGCTGATCGGACCCGCGGGCGCGGGCACGGTTCGCGAGCGCTGATTGGCGCGCAGGCGGGCGGACGTGCTCGTGCAGCTCCGCGGACTGGCGGAGTCGCGCAGCAAGGCGCAGGCGCTCATCCTCGCCGGCGAAGTGGTCGCCGGCGACCACCGCGTCGAGAAGCCCGGGCAGCTCCTGGACGAGAACGTCGAGCTGCGCCTCAAGGCGGGCGAGGCGCTCAAGTACGTCTCGCGCGGTGGGGCGAAGCTCGAGCACGCGCTCGACCATTTCCGCCTCGATCCCGCGGGGCTTTCGTGCTGCGACCTGGGAGCCTCGACCGGCGGCTTCACCGACGTGCTGCTGCAACGGGGCGCGCTCCGCGTCCACGCGGTCGACGTGGGCTACGGGCAGCTCCACCCGCGGCTCCGCGGCGACCCGCGCGTCGTCGTGCACGAACGCGTGAACGCGCGGGCCCTGTCTCCCTCCATGCTGGGGGAGAAGTGCCGCGCTGCGGTGGCCGATCTGTCGTTCATCTCCCTCAAGCTGGTCCTCCCCGCGCTCGCCTCCGTCCTGGAGCCGCCTGCCTGGTGCGCCGTCCTGGTCAAGCCGCAATTCGAGGCGGGCCGCGCCGAGGTGGGGAAGGGTGGGGTGGTGCGAGATCCGGCGGTGCAGGCGCGCGTCGTCGAGGACGTCGAGGCGGCCCTGCGGGCGCTGCGCTTCTCGGTTCTCGGCAGCGCTCCCTCGCCGCTGTTGGGGCCGGCCGGGAACCGCGAATTCCTGGTTGCGGGTCGGCTCTTGTAGGCCCCGGTGGGTTTGGCCAGAGTGCAGTAGATGTGCAAGACTTTTGCTCCGTAGGCGCCGCCCGTGGGGGGGAGGCAGGGAGCCAGGATGTCGGTACATCCCTCAGTCCGCGTGCGCATTTGCGCCCCCTCTACCGAGGCGCGGCGGCTCGCGGCACGCCTGACGCGCGGCGGAATCGTCGCCGCGCCGGACGACGGTACCGGTGCTGAAATTCTCGTGACGGTGGGACTCGCTCCGCCGGACCTCGGTCCCGTGCGCGCGCGCTGCCAGGTGCTGTGCGCGGTGGGAAAGCCGGCCGGCGCGTACTTCGCGGCTGGAGCCGACGAGGTCGTCGTCCCCTTCGAGCCGGAGACCCTCTTCCGGCGGCTCAAGGTGTGGATCGAGCGCGCCGACCTGCAGGCGAAGCTCGACCGTCTGACCCAGCGCGCGACCGCGCTCGAGCAGGGTCTGGCGGACGCCGCGCACGACATGCGCGCTCCGCTTCACTCCTGCATCGGGAACGCGGAGCAGCTGGAGAGGGAAGCGACCCTTCCGACCAAGCTGCGCGCCGACGCGCAGACCGTCCTGCGCCAGGCGGAGCGGGCCTTGCAGGTCGCGGAGCGGATCCTCGAGGGTGCCCGCCGCGAGAACCCCCTGGTCGAGCCGGTCCGCGTCGACCTGGCCGGGCTGCTCGACGCCGCCGTGCGCGGAGCGGATTCCGTCGCGCGTGCCAAGGGCATCGCCGTCGCCGCCGCCCCGCCTGCGCGCGCAGTCGAGATCCGCGCCGACGAAGAGATGCTGGCGCGCCTGCTCGACAACCTGGTGACGAACGCGGTGCGCGCGACGCCCCGGGGAGGAATGGTCGAGGTGAGCGCGTGGCGCGCGAGCCCCCGCCACGTCCGGCTCTGCGTCCGCGACACGGGGCCGGGCATCGCGCCCGCGGAGCTCGCGAAGCTGGTGGCCGGTCTGGGCAGCGGGCGCGGGCTGCGCATCTGCCGCGACATCGCCGAGAAGCACGGCGGAGACTTCTGGGCCGAGAGCACGCCGGGGCAGGGCAGCAAGTTCGTCGTGGAGCTGCCTCTCTCGTTCCCGCAGAGCCGGCCGCGCGTCCTCGTCGTGTCCGACGACGAGAAGTGGGTCCGCGAGGTGGCGCGCTCGCTGCGCGAGGCGTGCGACGTGCGCAGCGCGACCGTCGCCGAGGCGAAGCTCGGCGGGCGGCGCACCGACCTCGTCCTGGTGGAGAGCCGCAAGGGCCAGTCCCGCAGCCTGGCGGCGCTGCGCAGCGCCGCCAAGGGCGCGCAGGTGCCCGTCATCGAGCTGCCCAGCGAGCTGGCGGCGGCGCGCCTCGCGCGCACGCTCGCCCATCTCACGGCCTGAGTCGGCCCCAGCCGCCGGCCGGGCCTTCCGGGCGCGACCGTCGGCGGATTGTTCTCGGGCCGCGGCGCGGGAAGCGCGCTACACTCGCAGCATGAAGCTCCGCCTTGCGTTGGTCGCGCTGCTCGCGGCGCCAGCGGTCCTGGCGCTCGTCCCCGACAAGGAGCTGCCCGCCTTCACGGGTTACGTGGTCGACAAGGCGGGCATCCTCGGCCAGGGGGCCGTCGAGCAGATCACCGCCACCGCCTCGCGTCTCGACCACGCCGGCGTGGCGCAGATTGCGGTCTGCACCGTCCCGGACCTGGGCGACTGGAGCAAGGAGGAGTTCGCCGTCGACCTCTTCCGCAAGTGGGGCCTCGGCCACGGCAAGAAGCGCGCGGACGGCCTGCTCATCCTCCTCGTCCCCGGCAAGCCGGGTCACCGCAAGATCAAGGTGGAAGTGGGGTACGGGCTGGAGGGCATCCTCCCCGACGGGAAGGTGACGGCGCTCATCGACCAGTACGCCGTCCCGGCGATGCGTCGCGACGACTATGGCGACGCGGCGGTGAAGCTCGTCGACGCGTACGCGCGGGTGCTCGAGGCAAACGCCGCGCCCGGCGGCGAGCTCGCCCCGGCGGCGGATTCGATGCGCGGAGGCCGGGGCGTGGGCTCTTCTGCGCGCGCACCCGCCGGCGCCGGCGGACTGGGCATCGCCATCCTCTGCATGGGCGCGCTGCTCTTCGCGCTGATGACGAGCGGCCTGCGACGCCAGTTTCCCGGCAAGAAGACGGGTCTCGTGGCGACGCTGCTGACCGCGGCAGCGGTGGTGGCGCTCGTCGCGATGGGAGGCGGCGCAGGCTGGATCGCGCTCCTCGTCGGGTTGGTGGTGAACGGGTTCGCGTATGCGTCGATCCGCTCGCACAAGTGCCCGCGCGACGGATCCTGGATGACCGTCGATCAGGAGATCGTCGACGAGCCGACCTACTGGAGCCGCGGGCTCGCGCACGTAGTCGAGCAATGCACCAATCCGAAGTGCGGTTACCGGCGCGAGTACGACAAGGAGCTGCCCCGCAAGCAGCGCACCGTGTACGTCGGCGGCGGCGGCCGTGGATGGGGCGGCGGCGGAGGTGGAGGCGGCGGGTTCAGCGGCGGAGGCGGCGGCGACTCGGGCGGCGGAGGCGGAGGCCGCGAGGTCTAGCCGCCTCTCGGCCTGACGCACCGCGATCCGTCC
>Ga0114129_10000539_pt1 | contig 46397 bp, 45 predicted proteins | sample RhiMetdeltSRZDD1_FD_80071 | JGI IMG/M metagenome (GOLD analysis project Ga0114129, IMG submission 80071) | Populus rhizosphere microbial communities from Tennessee, USA - Rhizosphere MetaG P. deltoides SRZDD1 (version 2) (version 2) | ecosystem: Host-associated > Plants > Roots > Rhizosphere >...
ACGTCGTTCAATGTCTGCCGCCCGATGAAGACCCATCCCGACCTCCCCGGCCACGTCGGAAGCGCCTCCAATAATTGATTCTTCAACACCAGCGGGTGCGGCGTTCTGACTCAGTAGTACTAGAACAGATCAACCAGGGCCGTTCGAGCGCCGCGGCCTGAGATAACGGGCGGCAGGAAAGCGCACAGGCGGTCAATTATCCTGGCCAATCAACATCCTAACGACCTATTTTTTGATTTCTGCTTCCTTCGCCAACCGGAGCGCCCGCAACCGCTCTGTCTTTGCGCGCACCCTTTTTGCGTCAGCCTTAATCAGGGCCATTGCAGCCTGGTTGGTTTGTTCGGCCACGGTCTCGCGGCGACTCTTGGGCGTGCTTGGGTCTTGTGGTGGCGCGCTTGGGTCTTGTGGTTGATCCATTGCAAAGCACTCCTCGCGCTTCGCCCATCTCAGGAGAGACGGAGCGTCGTGTAGGTAATCAACGCGACGATAAAGAGGGTGGCCAATAGGGCGAACTTAAGCATCATGTCACCGCGTGGCCAGAGGGAAAAAGCGGAGAACCCGTTGGGGCTCTCCGCTTCCGAGCGCTTTGTGGCGCGAGAGACTCACACCAGAGCGCTCTGCCCCCCTTGTGACACGCACGCGGCCTAAAAGCGAGAGCGGAGACGGCACTTGAGCTTGCGCCGCGATACGCTGACTGCAGCGTACCGGCCGGGCGATCGGACAACACATAGAGCAACAAACCGACCGGCAACGGCCAGGCAAGGCGGGTAGAACGCGACATCATGGAGGGCAATATCGCGGCTGGCGGCCGAATCCGAACCTTTTTGGGGGTCGTTGACTGGCGGCAATGCGTGCTACCCTGTTCGAGGGCGTGAGGGTGCGTCGGACGCGGTACGACAACGACGCATGGGGCGGCAACGGGACCGTGGCTTCTGCGTTGACGACCATGCAGTGGTCTTACTGGAGAGTGATGGGGTTTAACCTGGCGCTTGCCGCGGCGGGCATTGCCATTGGCATGTGGCTTTTGACCCTTTGACCGAATTCGTTCTGGGGTCAGGCCAAGCCGGGCCGCAGGACGCCGACGGGCCTTCGGGTGCGACGCCTAGAATTTGATATTGGGCTCGCCGTGCTAGTCGCGGCAGTGAACACGAGCCGCGCTTTCGCAAGGCTGGGCGGACCACGCGTTGCGCCATCGCATTTTGCGGGCACACCCCTTAATCTCGGACGATCGACTTCGGGATCTCGTTTCGAGGATAGAGAATCCGCGACTGAGAACAGCGGCGCCAGAGAATGACATCGGGACTATCCTTCGGAGCTGATCTGCGCCATCGAGTGGAGCGCAACCTCTCCCTTTTTCGCCGCCGCGCTCTGGCGAACGAGAGCTTGTCTCCGGCCGTGGTTGCCATCATTCTCGTGCCGGGGGCGACCACCGGCGATGCTTGCGTGCTGCTCACGTTGCGTCCCGATACGTTGAAACGACACGGCGGCCAATACGGATTCCCCGGCGGGCGTCTAGACCCGGGCGAAACCGCAAGCGAAGCCGTGATCCGCGAGCTGCGTGAAGAGCTCCGACTCGAGATCCCTCATCGAGACCTGTTGGGAGCGCTCGACGACTACCCCACGCGTTCCGGCTTCCGCATAACCCCGTTCGTTGCCTGGGCCAGTGAGACGAGCGAGATCCATCCAGACACCGCCGAGATCGGCCGGCTATTCAGTATTCCTCTGAGTGAAATCGATGGCGCCGCGCGTCCGGAGCCCGCATCGTTGGCCGGAACGGACGCGCCGCTGATCGCGATCACCCTGCCCACCCTTGGGGATTCCGTGTACGCCCCGACCGGCGCGATTCTCTACCAATTCCGCGAGGTCGCGCTGAAGGGGCGGTCCACGAGAGTGGCGCATTTTGAGCAACCCAAATTTGCTCACCGATGATCGGCCGGGCCCAGGCGGCTCCGCGCGGGGTGGCGCCGATCCGGCGTCTTCCGGCCCGGCCTTGACGCTTGGGCGCGGCGTGCGAGCGAAATTGCAGCGGCTGACCTGAGCGTGTGTCGGGCCGAAGGTCAACGAGCAATCGTGTCGACGCGGACGCGTTGACAAAGCGGCGGCACCACTCTCTACTTGGCGCGCTCCGTCAGTCTCCACCACGCCGGATTTTACCTTTCGAGCGGTTGGGCGAGAACGTCCCGGGAAGGCACGGCTGCATGCGCATCGCTGATCCGCCGCTCCCGTTGGATCGCGTCGCGGAATTCACCAAGGCGGGGTATTGGCGGGATACCACAAGCAACGACGAGTTGGAGCGGCAGGCAAAGCAAAACCCTGAGAAGTTCGCCATCGTCGATGCCCGCGGCCGGCTGAGCTATGCGGAATACTATCGCAGCGCCCAGCGCCTCGCGGCGCATTTCATAGGGCTCGGTCTTACCGCGGACGACGTGATCGCCATCCAATTGCCGAACTGGAGCGAGTTCGCGATCGCGATCAATGCCGCAATGCTTGCCGGTGTGCCTTTTTGTCAGTTTCACAGTGATTTCCGCAGCCGAGAGGTCGAGTTCATCCTGCGCTTCACCGAAGCGTCGGCGCTCGTCGTCCCGCGCGAGTTTCGCGGGTTCGATTACCTCGAAATGGTGGCGGAGCTGCGCCCGAAGCTGCCGCGGCTCAAGCACGTTCTGGTCGTCGGCGACGACGTGCCCGCCGCGCTGTTCGACCTGCGCACCTTCCTGGAAGCGGCCGAGAACAGCGGTCTGAGCGACGAGCAGCTGAGACGGCGTCGCCCGCATCCGAATTCACTCATGCGCACCGCCTTCACTTCGGGCACGACCGGCGACCCCAAGGCGGTTCTCCACCTGCACAACACCACGAACTGCGCCGGCTGGTTTCTCAACAACGGACAGCGCATCACTTCCGACAGCGTGTTGCTGGTATTCTTGCCGGTGGGGTTGAATTGGGGCCTCTTCAATGTACTTCAGGCCCTGTTCGCCGGTTGCACGCTGGTGCTTCAGGACATCTTTCGCGCCGAGGATACGCTCGCCATCATCGAGCGCGAGCGGGTCACGCATTTCTGCTGCGCGCCGGCGCATCTGGTCGCGCTTGTCAACGCGCCGGCGCTCGAGCAACACGACCTGAGCTCGCTGCAAGTCGTCATGACCGGCGGCGCCTCGTGCCCGATCGAAGTCATCCGCGCGGTGCGCGCGCGGCTGCCCTGCCACCTGCTCGAAATGTACGGCATGCTCGAGGTCGGCAGTCAGGCGCACACGACCCTCGAGGACGATGCCGAGGCGGTGTGTGGCTTGGTCGGCAAGCCGCTCGCGCAGATGGGCGTCATCGTCGTCGACGACAGCGGCAAGGAATGCCCCCCCGGCACTACGGGCGAAATCCTCACCCGCGGGCCGTCGGTGATGGTCGGCTACTACAACAATCCGGAAGCGAACGCGCGGAGTCTCACCGCGGACGGCTGGTTCCACACCGGCGATCTCGGCGTTTTCAACGAGAGCGGATATCTCAAGATCGTCGGCCGCAAGAAGGAATTGATCATTCGCGGCGGCGCCAACATCCATCCCCGGGAAATCGAAGAGGTCTTGTACCAGCACCCCAAGGTGCGCGACGCCGCGGTGGTGGGCGTGCCGGATGATCGGCTGGGCGAGCGGGTATGCGCCTGCATCGTGCCGAAGTCAGGTGAGAGCCTTTCGTTCGGAGAGATGATCGATTTCCTCAAGCCCCAGATCGCCACCTACAAGCTGCCGGAATTCCTGGAGATCCTGGGCGATCTGCCGCGGACGCCGACCGGCAAGATCCAGAAAACACCGCTGCGGGATATGGTGATGCGGCACCGGGACGCTCGGATCGAGCGCACAAGATAACGGCGTGCAGGGGACGGCGGGGCAGGCTTCGCTTTTCAGGGAGGGGAACGACAATGTTTCGATCAAGGCTACTCGCGGCCATTCTGGCAATGGCGCTGGCGCAGGTCTCGTTCGAGGCCGGCGCCCAGGGCGGCGTGACCGCCGATGGAGTTCTGATCGGGGCCTATGGGCCGATCACCGGGCCGGCGGCCTATGTCGGCCTCGGCGGACGCGACGGCATGGAGATCGCGATCAACGAGATCAACGAGGCCGGCGGCATCCACGGCCGCAAGCTCAAGGTGGTGTTCGAGGACGACGGCTTCTCGCCGACCAAGGCGCTGGCCGCCGTCAAGAAGCTTGTCGAGCAGGACAAGGTGTTCATGATCTTCGGCGTCTCTGCCAGCAACCCGACCGTGGGCACGCTCGAGTACCTCAGAGAGGCGAAAGTACCGAACTACGTTTCGATCGCATCGGCACCGCAGGTGACCAGGCCGTTCAATCGCTATTTCTTCCGCGGCGGCACCACGGAGGCCGCCCGCTACGGCGAGCTTTATGCCGAATTCCTGACGCAGTTCCTGCTGGCGAAACGGATCGCGATCCTCAGCGGCAGCGACGAGTTCCCGAAGAACGAAGGAGACGCCACCGAACGCCTGCTGCAGAAGTGGTACGGCGCAAAGCCGATCCTGCGGGTCGAGTTCAAGGTCGGCGACAAGGATTTCACGCCGCAGCTTCTCAAGATCAAGGAGGCCAATCCGGAGATCATCATGACCCTCGGCCTCGTCACCGAGGCGTCGATCATCGTCCGGCAGGCACGCGAGCTCGGATTGCGACAGCCGATCTTCGGCAGCGGCGCGATGGTGGACAACGCGTTGATCGCCAATGCGGGCTATGCCGCCGAGGGTTTCATGGGCGGCTGGCTGACGCCGCTGTTCCTCGATTCCGAGCACCCCGACATGGTGAAGTTCAGGCAGGCCTGGTCCAAGCGCTTCCCGGATGCGCCCAAGGGGCGGCCGAATGTTTTCGATCTGCTCGGCTACGGTGACATGCACGTCGTGGCGGAAGGGCTTCGCCGCGCCGGCCCCGACCTCACCCGCGAGAAGCTCATCGACGCCCTCGAAACGCTCGAGGACTATCGCGTGAGCGAGGTCGCGACCCCGCGCACCTTCACCAAATGGCATCACATCGGAAATCTGCGCATGCAGATGATGGTCGTTCTCAACCAGCATTGGGTGCCGCTGCGTTGGGACCCCAAGCGTCAGAGCGAGATCCTCGACGACTACAAGAAGTAACCGGTCGGACGCGCCCGGGAACCGCGTCGGCCTGAGGAGCCGGCCGCCGTCAACGCTTCGAGCGCTGGACTGTTCGCATGGCCTATGCGGTGGAAATCCAACTTCTCATTGCCGGGCTGAGCAACGGAAGCATCTATGCGCTGGTGGCGCTGGGATTGGTGCTCGCCTTCAAGGGGACGGGCATCCTCAACTTCGCCCAAGGCGAGCTGGTGGCGCTCGGCGCCTATATTGCGCTGTTCTTCGCGGTCGTGATGAAGCTGCCGTATTGGCAGGTGGTGTTGCTGACCCTTGCCACCGCGGCGTTGTTCGGCGCGGCGCTCGAACGCGGGCTCATCCGTCCGCTGATGCGGGCACCGGCTTTCACCATCGTGGTGGCCACGCTGGCGATCGGATTGATGATCAAGAACGTCCTCAGGCTTTCCTGGCAAGAGAGCGTCTCGACCATTCCGTCGCCGTTCGCCGGCGTCCTGATCCGCCTCGGCGAAATCAACATCAACCCGCAATACCTCTGGGTGATTGGCTGCACGGTCGTGATCATGGGATTGCTGGTTTTGTTCTTCCGCAAGAGCCTCATCGGCAAGGCGATGCGCGCGGTCGCGCAGAATCAGGAGGCGGCGCGGCTCATGGGCATCCGCGTGAGCCGGGTGTTCTCGGGCACGTTCGCGCTCAGCAGTGCGCTGGCCGCGCTGGCGGGAATTCTGGTCGCGCCGTTGATCGGGATTCACGCCGAAATGGGCGCCGTCATCCTCAAGGGGTTCGTGGCGGCGATCCTGGGCGGCTTCAACAGCCTTGCCGGGTGCGTGGTGGGCGGGCTGCTCCTTGGCGTGCTGGAGACCCTGGGCGGGGCCTATATCGGCGGCACCTTCAAGGACACCGCGGCCTTCGGGCTGTTGATGCTGATTCTGCTGCTGCGACCACACGGACTGTTCGGCCGGGCCGAGGCGCGACGTGTCTGACGATCAGGCCGGCCGCTTCCGGACACGCCTTGCAGTAGCCGCCGTCATCGCCGCGCTGGTCGTGGTACCGACCTGGTTCGGCTCCTACCATCATTTCCTCGCCTCTCTGGCGCTCATCAACGTCATCATCGCCCTCGGGCTCAATCTCTTGACCGGCAATGCCGGCCAGATCTCGCTGTGCAGTTCGTCGTTCATGGCGATCGGAGCCTACGCTACGACCTACCTGTTCGCGAAACTCGGCCTCAGCTTCTGGCTTGCGCTGCCGCTCGGGGGGACCTTGGCAGCGTTCTGCGGTTTCCTGCTCGGCTTCCCGGCCCTGCGGCTGCGGGGGTTCTACCTCGCCGTCGTCACCCTCGGGTTCCTCGAGGTGACGCAGATCGTCATTGAGCAGATCCCGAGCATCACCGGCGGTGTGCGTGGGATGCTGGCTCCACGCACGTCGTTGTTCGGAGTGAAGCTGTCGAGCGATCTGTCGTTCTACTATGTGGTGCTGGCGATGGCGATCGCAGCGCTTTGGTGCGCCCATTCGCTGCTGAATTCGCCGACCGGCCGCGCCTTCAACGCGCTGCGCAACAGCGAAGCCGCGGCGCAGACGCTGGCCGTGCCGCTGGCGCGCACCAAGCTCGTCGCTTTCGTGGTCGCTGCCTTTTACGCCGGGATCGGCGGAGGGCTTTTTGCCAACCTCGTCGGTTTCATCGATCCAACGGAATTCGGGGTATGGACCTCGATCCGCCATGTCGTGTTCATCGTCGTGGGCGGGCTGGGCTCGATCGCAGGCTCGGTCGTCGGCGCGGTCGTGCTCACGCTGCTCCCCGAGCTGCTCCGCGGTTTCAAGGAGTACAATGAGCTGGTTTTCGGAGGACTGCTGCTCGTTGTCCTCATCGTGATGCCTGCGGGACTGGTTGGCCTGTGGCCGGAGCTGCGCGCACGTTTCCGGCGGGGCAGACCCGCAAGCCCGCGCGACCCTCTCGAGAGGCCGGCCGCGTGACCGCTCTCGGCATCGAGAACGTGACCGTTACGTATCGCGGCCTGCGCGCCGTGTCGAACGTCTCCTTGACTGTCGGGGAGGGGCGCATTCACGGGCTTATCGGCCCGAACGGCGCCGGAAAGACTTCGCTGCTCAACGCGATCTCGGGCTTGGTGCCCCTCGCTGCCGGACGCATTCGCCTGCAGGATCGCGAGCTCCAAAACATGCCCGCGCACCGCGTCGCAGCCGCGGGTATCGCCCGCACTTTTCAGCATGCGGAAATATTTCCGGATTGCACCGTCCTCGAGAACGTCATGGCGGGCGGTTACGCCCGCCGCCGCTCGACCCTGCTCGACGACTTCCTCGGCGCACGGCGAAAGATCGCGGCGGAACGGGAGATGCGACTCGAAGCCGAGGAGCTGCTGGCGACGTTCGGGCTCCGTGACGTGCGGGGTGCGATCGCGGGCGATCTTCCCTTCGGCACCCTGAAGAAAGCCGATCTCGCCCGCGCCCTCATGGCGCGCCCCCGGGTGCTGATGCTCGACGAGCCGACGTCGGGCATGAACGCCGTCGAGGCGCAGGAGGTCATCGCGGCGTGCCGCCGGATTGCCGGGCAGTCGGGCGTGACCCTGCTGATCATCGAACACAACATGCAGGTCATCATGGACCTCGCGGAAGTCATTCACGTGCTCAACCACGGCGAAAAAATAGCCGAGGGAAGCCCCGCCGAGGTGCAGAAAAACCCGCTCGTGATCGAGGCCTATCTCGGACGCAGGGCGGCTCATGCTTGAGATCCGCGGCCTCACCGCCGGCTACGGCCGCATCGACGTGCTGCGCGACGTCTCGCTTGCGGTGCCTGGCGGCAGCATTGTCGGACTGCTCGGCCCGAACGGGGCCGGCAAGACGACACTGGTCCGCAGCATCTGCGGCATGACGCGGGTGCATGCAGGCGAGATCCTGTTCGAGGGCCGGCCCATCCAGCGGGAAATCACCGAACAGATCGTGGCTTTCGGTATCATCCAGGTGCCGCAGGGGCGCATGTTGTTTCCCGAGCTCGATGTCGGCGAGAATCTCGAGCTTGGCGCCTATCACAAGCGCGCACGGCGCGACTACCGCGCCAACCTCGAGCGAGTCGAGGGCTATTTTCCGATTCTGCGGGAGCGCCGCAGCCAGGCCGCCGGCGTTCTCTCCGGTGGCGAGCAGCAGATGCTGGCCATCGCTCGCGCCCTGATGGGAAAGCCACGCCTGCTGATCCTGGACGAGCCTTCGCTGGGGCTCGCGCCGAAGCTCGTCGACGATATTTTCGCCGTGCTCAAGCGGATCAACGCCGATGGCGTGACGGTGCTCATTGCCGAACAGAACGCCGCCATGGTGCTCGAGCTCGCGCAGTACGTTTACGTGCTCGAAAACGGTCATCTGGCGCACGCCGGTCCGAGTGCCGAGCTTGCCCGCAGCGAAAAAATCCAGCGTAGCTACCTTGGAGGAGCGTGATGACGGCTCGGCTCATCGATGTCCATTCGCACTGGGGAACGCGCCGCGGCTATCCGTTGCAGACCGAAGAGGAACTCGCGCAGCAAAAGCGCACCTGGCACTCGCAGCCGAGTTTCCGCACCGAGGCCGAAATGGCGGCTGACTTTAAGGCCGCGAACGTGCAGGTGATTCTCGATTTCGGATACACGAAGTTCTTGCCGATCGAGCAGGCGCGGGCGGTGCACGATTACGGCTTCGAAACGCAGCGCCAATATCCGGACGCCATTCTCGGCCAATGGTTTCACTTTCAGCCGGAGCTCGGCAAACCGGCCTTGAGCGAGTTCCGCCGCTGCCTTGACCAGGGCGGCTTTGTGGGGCTGGCCGTGTCGGGGTCGGGAGGGGTTCCGGCCAGCGATGCCGAATGGGAGCCGTTTTACAAGCTCTGTATCGAGGCCAACGTCCCTGCGCTCATCTTCGTCGGCCACACCGGCCTTGGGGCCGGCCTCCCCGGAGGCAACGGGGTCATTCTCGATCACTGCCATCCCCGCCACCTCGACCTGGTGGCCGCCCGTCATCCGCAGCTGTCGATCGTCGCGGCTCGCCCGGGGTGGCCTTGGCAGGCCGAGACCATCTCGGTGCTGCTGCACAAGGCCAACATCTGGTACGAACTGCACGGATGGTCGCCGCGCTACTTTACGCCGGATCTCAAGCATGACATTCCGCGCCGCCTGGTTGACCGCATCATGTTCGGAGCCGACTATCCGCTGCTGCGCTACGAGCGGCTGGTTGCCGACTGGCGGGAGCTTGGATATTCGGAGGAGGTGCTCGACAAAGTCTTCCATCGGAACGCCGAGCGCTTCCTCCAAAGCGTGAGGCACTGATGGATCTGGGACTCAGCGGGCGCGTGGCGCTGGTCAACGGCGCCAGCCAAGGCATCGGTTATGGCATTGCGCACACGCTCGCGGCGGAAGGCGCGCGCGTTGCCATTGCGGCGCGACGCGAGCCCGCGCTCCAGGCCGCCGCCGAGCGGATTCGCGACCAAACCGGGGCCGAAGTCATAGCCATCCAGGGAGATATCCGGAAGGCGGAGGACTGCTCGCGACTCGTGGCGCAGGCGGTCGAGCGGTTCGGCGGCCTGCATATTCTGGTCAACAACGACGGCGCCCCGCCGTTGGGTGCGCTGCTCGACTTCGATGACGAGGCCTGGCGCAAGGCGGTCGAGCAGAATCTGATGAGCGTCGTTCGCCTGGTGCGGGCGGCGGTCCCTCACCTCAAGCGTGCCGGCGGCGGCAGCATCCTCAATATCGCGGCGCTTTCGATGTTGCAGCCGATGCCGGGCTTCGGGCTTTCGGTCGCCACCTGGGCGGCGGTCATGGGGTTCGCCAAGACGATGTCGATCGAGCTGGCAAACGACGGCATCACCATCAATACGCTGTGCCCCGGCCTGATCGAGACACCGCGCCTTCACAAGGTCATGGAGCAATCCGGCCAGGCGATGCATGCCGCTGCCGCCGAGATTCCCGTCGGGCGGGTGGGCAAACCGGAGGACGTTGCCGCCCTTGTTGCGCTGCTGGTCTCGCCGCGGGGGGCCTACATTACCGGAACGACGATTCAGATCGACGGCGGATCCTTGCGCAGCTTGCGATGAGTGCGCGGCCGCGCCCCGCGCTGACGCTGATGCCAGCCCCGAGGCGTTGACGCGTGCGTCGTCTTCATCCAGCGGTGCGAGACGGCCTGAGATGCAGCCCCGGATGCTCATGCTGCTGGTCGGGCGGCTGCTGGACGTGCTGAGGGAATGGAGAGCGCTTTCCGTCTATTGCACGCCGCGCAGTGAGATCTCCCGGGCGCGATGGCAACTGACCCACCGGTTCGGTTCCACCTCTTCCATTTGTGGCGCCTCTACGCGGCAGCGTTCCTGCGCGTAGCGGCAGCGGGGGTGGAAATAGCAGCCGGGCGGCGGGTTTGCGGGATCGGCCACTTCGCGTTCCAAGATGACGCGGTCGGCGCGAATGCGCGGGTCGGCCTTCGGCACGGCGGACAGCAGCGCCTCGGTGTAGGGGTGCTTCGGCCGTTCGTACAGGGACTGCGTGCTCGCAATCTCGACAATGCGTCCGACGTACATGACCGCAACGCGGTCGCTGATGTGCTTTACGACGCTGAGATCGTGCGCCACAAACAGGTAGGTAAGACCGAGGCGATCCTGCAAATCCAGCATCAGGTTGAGGATCTGCGCCTGCACCGAGACATCAAGCGCGGAGACCGGCTCGTCAGCTACGATCAAGCTCGGATTGAGCGCGAGAGCGCGGGCGATACCGATGCGCTGGCGCTGCCCGCCGCTGAAGGCATGCGGGAAGCGGCTGCGGTAGGCGCGCGGCAACTGCACCATGTCGAGCAGTTCGCCCACCCGCTTCCGCCGTTCGTCGGCGCTCCGCATGCCGTTGACGAGCAGCGGCTCTCCGATGATATCGGCGATACCCATGCGCGGATTGAGCGAAGAGAACGGGTCTTGGAAAACCATCTGCATGTGGCGGCGATAGCGCTTGAGCTCGCGTTTGGACAGTGTCGCGAGGTCGACAACGCTGCCGTCGATGCTCAAGCGGATCGCGCCGGCCGTCGGTGCCAACGCCCGCAGGATGCAGCGCGACACAGTCGTCTTGCCGCAGCCGCTTTCGCCGACCAGCGCCAGCGTCTCGCCCTTGCGAATGTGAAACGTCACGCCGTCGACCGCCCGAACATGGCCGACGATACGCCGCAGAAATCCCCTGCGGATCGGGAAATGCTTCCGCAGGTCGGTAACCTCGAGGACGTTCATGGCCGCCCACCATGAAGAAAGCAGCTCACCTCGCGTCCGTCAGCTTCGGTAAGTACGGGAGGGACGGCGTTGTCGCACAGCGCGGCGATGAACTCGGGACAGCGCGGGTGGAAGGGGCATCCGGCCGGGCGGTTGAAGGGATGCGGGATCGAGCCGCCAAGGGTGGCAAGCTTGGTGCGGGGCGCTGCCAAGATGCTCGGGATCGAGCGCAGCAGCGCTTGCGTGTAAGGGTGCCTCGGCGCGTGGAAAATGTCGTCGACCGGTCCTTTCTCGACCGCGCGCCCGAGATACATCACGACCACGTCGTCCGCCATCTCGGCGATCACGCCCATGTCGTGGGTGATCAAGATCAGGGCGAGCCCGCGCTGTTCCTGCAAGCTGCGCAGCAGATCAAGAATTTGCGCCTGTGTGGTCACGTCGAGGGCGGTGGTCGGCTCGTCGGCGATCAGAATCCGCGGGTCGCAGGCGAGCGCCATCGCGATCATCACGCGCTGCCGCAGCCCGCCGCTGAGTTGGAACGGATATTCGTCGACGCGGCGCTCCGGCTGCGGCACGCCGACGGTGTGCAGCAGCGCGATCGCGCGCGCGTGCGCTTGCTTGCGCGTCGCGTTGCTGTGCTCCTGGATCGCCTCCATGATCTGGTTGCCGACCGTGTAGTAGTGGCTGAACGACGACATCGGCTCCTGGAAGATCAGCGCGATCTCCTTGCCGCGAATCGCGCGCATCTGCGCGCTCCTTGGGGGCAGTGCCGCGAGGTTGGTCGGCGCGGCTGTCGGATTTTCCGTGGCGCCGTAAAGCCAGATCTCGCCCGCTTCGATACGGCCGGGCGGATCCACGATGCCGAGGATGCTGCGCGCCGTTACGCTCTTGCCGCATCCGCTCTCGCCGACGAGACCAAGTGTGCGGCCCGGGCGAACGTCGAAGCTGACACCGTCGACGGCGCGGACCAAGCCCTCGCTGAGATGAAAATAGGTCTTCAGCCCACGGACCGACAGAATCGGAGCGTTGTTTACCTTCGCAGCTGTGATGTTCTCAACCGTAGGGGTCGGCGGCATCGCGTAGCCCGTCTCCCAGGAAGTTGAATGCCAGGATCACGGCGATCACCGGCACCGCGGCGGCGAGCAGCCATGGCGCCAGCGCCAGCGCCTCAATGTTCTGCGCGTCCTGCAGGAGGATGCCCCAGCTGATGGCGGGCGGCCGCAGGCCGAGCCCGAGGAAGCTGAGGGACGTCTCGCTGATGATCATCGCGGGCAGCGCAAGGCTGGTTGCCGCGATAATGTGCGAGAGGAAGGATGGCAGCATGTGGCGGAAGATGATCCGCATCTGGCCGGCGCCGGCCAGCTCGGCGGCGGTGACGAAGTCCTCCTCGCGCAGCGACAGGAATTTTCCGCGCACCACGCGCGCGAGGTCCGTCCATGCCAGCAGCGCGATGATCACCGTGATAGCGAAATAGATCTGCGTGACCGACCAAGTATTGGGGAGCGCCGCGGCAAGCCCCATCCATAGCGGGATCGTCGGCATCGAGCGGATGATCTCGATCAGTCGCTGAACCACGGTGTCGACAATGCCGCCGTAGATCGCCGATACGCCGCCGAGCAGCACGCCGAGGAACAGGCTTATCGCGACGCTGACGAGGCCGATGGTGAGCGACACGCGCGTCGCCACGACAAGGCGCGACCACAGATCGCGGCCGAGGCGGTCGGTGCCCAGCAGATGCAGCGTCTCGCCCGGCTGCGGGTTCTTCAGGCCGATGAAATGCACGTTCGTTTCGAACAGTCCGAACAGCTCGTACGGATATCCCTGCACGAACAGCGCCAGGTCGACCTTCGTCGCCTGATCGCGGACCATGCGGAACGTGCGCGGATCGCGACGGGCGCGCAGTACGATGACATGCGGCCTCAGCGACCAGTCGTCATCGAAAAAGCGGATCGTCTGCGGCGGCGAATAGGTGCGTCTCGCATCGGTGTCATGCGGATCCATGGTGGCGAAGAAATCCGCGAACGCAGCCAGCAGATAGAAAAGGATGACCACGACGCCGCTCACGCAGGCGAGCTTGTGGCGGCGGAAGCGCCACCAGGTAAGCTGCAGCTGGCTCGCAACCGCGAGCCGCTCCTCGGCGGCGGCCTCGTCGGTGGTTGAGCGCAATCCGAACGCGCGAGCGAGCACGGCCATTCCTCAATCGAGCTGATAGCGGATGCGCGGATCGACCCACATCAGCACGAGGTCGGAAATCAGGGTGCCGATGACGGTGAGCACGCCGAGCAGCAGCACGATGGTGCCGGCGAGGAACATGTCCTGCGAGATCAGCGAGCGGACCAGCAGCGGCCCGACGGTCGGCAGGCTGAGCACGATCGAGATGATGACGCTGCCGGAGACCAGATAGGGAAACAGATACGCAACCGTGCTGGCAAACGGGTTGAGCGCGGCCCGCACGGGGTATTTGAGGATCACGCGCTGCTCCGAGATTCCCTTCGCGCGCGCGGTGACCACGTACGGCCGGCGCAGTTCGTCAAGCAGATTCGCCCGCATGATGCGGATCAGCTGCGCGGTGCCGCCGAGCGCGAGGATGATCGCCGGCAGGGGCAGGTGCTTGGTCAGGTCCCAGGCCTTGGCCCAGCTCCAGGGCGCCAGCTCGTATTCGGACGAGAACAGGCCGCCGACATTGGCGCTGAAGAACCTGAATGACAGGTACATGATCACCAGCGCCAGCAGGAAATTTGGCACCGCGAGGCCGATAAATCCGACCAGCGTGAAGAGATAGTCGCCGATCGAATACTGGCGCACGGCCGAATAGATGCCGATCGGCAGCGCGAGGCCCCAGGTCACGATAAGCGCCGCGAACGAGATCAGCATCGTGAGCCAGAGCCGGTCGCCGATGACCTCGGTGACCGGCCGGTTCCATTCCATCGACACGCCGAAATCGCCGACGAGAACGCGTGCCATCCATTTCATGTACTGCACGTAGAACGGCTGGCCGAGTCCATAGAGCTCGCGCAGCGCGGCCGCCTCTTGCGCCGACACGGAGGCGCCGCTGGCCGAGAGCTGCGCGATGTAAGCGGTTACGAAGTCGCCCGGGGGCAACTGAATGATCGCGAACGACAGGACCGAGATCACCCAGATCGTCAGCATCGCCAGCAACAGCCGACGAACAATGAACGCGAGCATGCGCGAATGCCTCCCCGCCGGGCTCCCGGCGATCGATCATGCCAACGGGTGCGGCCGCATTACGACCGGTAGAACCAGGTCTCCGGCCGCGAGCTGCCGGGCGTGCGGCAGTGCTGGGCGATGCAGGCGCGCGACGGAATATTGCCGAGCTTCCGGCTCGCAAGCCGCACGCCCATCAGGGCCGGCGACTGACCGACCGTCCCGATTGAGTATTGCTGATCGACCAGGATCCTCCAGATCTCCTGGGCGGTCTTGTTGCGCTCGTCATCCTTCTGACCCGCGGCGGCGCGGAACAGCTCGAGGATCTTTTTCAGGTTGGGATCGGTCGGCTCGCGTCCGAGCCGGCCGCCGGACGCGTACCACTTGGCGAATTCCGGCCCCATGAACGCCTCGGTCGGATCGACGGGAATCGCATGCCGCGGGAATAGATAGAGCAGCTCGGTGCCGCCGTTGGTCCACACATGGATGTGGTGCTCGTTGTTCTGCGTCCGCGTAAAGGCGAGCACGCGCTCCATCTCGCGCACCTCGGCGAAAATTCCGATGCGCCGCCAGTGCTGCGCGACCATTTCCATCTGCTGCGGCCAGGGCAGGAAGGCACGCACGGTCTGCACCTGAAGGCGCAGCCGCTCGCCGTTGTCGGTGCGCAGCCGATAGCCGTCGCGGTCCTTCTTGTTGAGGCCAAGCGCGTCGAGCATCTGATTGGCCTTCGCCGGATCATGCGTAGACCATTTGTTGCGCCACTCGGGTCCCGGGCTCTGCGGCAGGCTTTCGGCCGGCGCCGTCGAGCCCGGCGTGCCAAGGCCTAGCCAGAACGTCTCGTTCATCTGGGCGCGGTCGATGCCGAGCGAGAGGGCGCGGCGGAAATCCGCGGTCGTCAGCCACTTCGCGATTTCGGGGTCGGCGGTGAAGCTCTGGTTGAAGTGGATCGTCGAGTCGGAGCCGTTGAACGCGAGATCCAAATGCAGGTCGTAATTGCCGCGGTCGCGGTTCTCCAGGATCACCGGCAGCTTGGCAATGTCGATGTGGCGTTCCTGCAGGTCATACGAGCCGGCCATGGCGCGCAGGTTGAGCACCTCGAGGTCCTCGGCCAGGGTCATGATGATTTGGTTGATGTAGGGAAGCTGGTTTCCAGCGGTGTCGACCGCGTAATAGAAGGGGTTGCGCTCCATCACCCAGGTGGGCGTGTTGATCGGGCGGACGGTGCGCCACGGACCGATCACCGGCAGTTCCGGATTGAGGTTCCAATCCTTCTTGTTGTGCAGCATGCGCACCCAGTTCTCGAATCCTTCCTGGCGGGCGCGCGCATTGACCTGCGCCTCGGACGAGTACTTGGGCAGGAATTGCTTGAGATAGTGCGCGGGCGCGTAGCAGCCGAACGAGCGATTCTGATACATCCCGACCGACATGCCGCCGCCGATCAGCGTGTCGCCGGCCAGCATTTCTATCAGCAGGAAGTACGGCACCTCGAATTGAAACTCGACCGTTGTGGCGTCGATCTTCGCGATGCGGCCGGGCTTGCCGCCAGGAGACATGTCGGCGATGCCGGTCGGCACGACCTCGCGGTTGCTGTAGATATCCTCGAACCAGAACACGAAATCGTCGGCGGTGAACGGCTGGCCATCTGACCACTTCATGCCGGCGCGCAGGGTGACGCGAGTGGCCTTGCCGTCTTCGCTCATCACGACGCTTTTGGCGATCGAGGGGATGATCTTGTTGCCGGTGAAGTCCCAAAACAGCAGCTTGTCGGACGCGTTGATGCGGTTGCCGTTCTCGCCGTCGCCCGGCCCGACGAACCCGCGCCGCCAGGTGCCGCCGTAACGGCCGACCTCCTTCAAGGGCTTGAGGACCAGCGGCTCCGCCGGGAGCCGTTGCGCCACGGGCGGCAGCTTGCCTTGCTTGACCAGCTCTGCGAGTTCGGGGGCCTCGTTGAAGCTTTTCGGGATCGCCGCAGGATCGGTGACGACTTGCGACCCTTCGAGCGTACCGACGAGGCCCGATTGCGCCAGCCCGCCACCTTGCGCCCACACCTCGGCGGCGCCGAGCGTGGTGAGCGCAAGGGCGGACGTTTTCGTCAAGAATGTGCGGCGTGAGATCATGATGGATCAATCCTCCCCGGTGTGGTGCTCCTCGCCGAGCCGAGACATCCCCGGCGGACGAGCATCTCCTTGCCACAATAGTGACATCTGGCACACCAGGCGAGTGGGTAGCGTTCTCGATGAACGATTCTTCATGCTCAGAGAGACCTCTCGCAAGCGCTCGTTGACAGCACCTGATGCGCACCGAACTCGCCGCAGAATCGCTTGGAGGTGGAGCAAGTCGGCGTGCTGGAAGCCGAAGCGCGAAAGGCAAGGGAACGCTGCCGGCGAGAAGCGGAACGCATGGCTCAAGCGCGGCGACGTCATTCGAAGGGCGTGACACTTTACTTTTTCGCCTCGAGCGCCGGCCGATCGCACTCGGCTCGCGTCGTTGAAGCGGGGTGTTTGTCCGACCGCGTCGCTGTCGGCTCGCGTGCACCAGGTGCCGGCAGCGCGGCTAACGGCGTGTGCTCGTCAACGGCAGATGCCGGGCTTGGGGGCTGAGCCGCGATCTTCTGCTCGATTGGAGCATTACTGGTCCTGGACCCAGCTCGGACATCCGGGCTTGCAATGGTGCAGCGCCGTTCCATTGCTGCGCTTTTCCCCTATGCTCACCCGAGGCTCCGGTTGTCGAGGGGCCGCTTTCGGGAGGGAATCATGACGACGTTCAAGATGCTGGCGGCCGCCTGCGTGGCCGCCCTCGCTACCATATCGATAGCCGCGGCGCAGCAGCCTCCGGGGGCCGCGCCCACGCCGGCTACGCCTGCGCCGGCCGCCGCGCCACCTCTGCCGTACGGCCCGCCGATCACCACCGAAAAGGCCGAAAAGGCCTTGGCAGCGGCCAAAGCCGAGGCGCAGAAGAACAACTGGCCGGTGGCGATTTCGATCGTCGACAGCGGTGGACACCTGGTCGTGTTCTCGAGGATGGAGAACACGCAGACGGCTTCGATTGCGATCGCGCACGGCAAGGCGAAAACCGCGGTGGAGTTTCGTCGGCCCACCAAGTTCTTCCAGGATCAACTGGCTACCGGCGGGGCGGCCGTTCGTTTCCTTGCCGTCCCCGGCCTCACGCCGCTCGAAGGTGGTGTTCTGATCGTATCGGACGGCAAGATCATTGGCGGCATCGGCGTCTCGGGCGTAGCATCGAGCGATGATGCAATCGTGGCAATGGCGGGGGCCAACGCTGCCAAATAACCAGCAGCCTCGCATCCCGGGCGCGGCCGCACCGCGTCCGGGATAGCGCATCAGTCGTATGATCACCAAGCATTCAATGCATATTGAACCGGATCGGGACCGTGAGGTCGATGTGCGCGCCCGGCATGGCCGCGGGAGGGGCCGGGAACGGCTGCGCGCGGCGCACAAGGTCGAGCGTCTCCCGATCGAGCGCAGCCGAGCCTGAGCTTTTGACTATTGTGCGAAGCTGTCACCCCAAGACAACGCAACGCTCGCTATCGATGAACGGAAACCGCCTTGGAATGCCGATGACGCTCGAGCGAATGTGCAATCAACGCGTCCATCAGCTCGGATTGGGGCAGTCCGCTTGCCTCCCATAGCTTCGGATACATGCTGATGTCCGTGAACCCGGGCAGCGTATTGGCTTCATTGACGAGGACATTCTCTCCACTCAGGAAGAAGTCGATCCGCGCCATTCCCTCGCAGCACAACACCTTGAATGTCTTGATCGCCAGCGACCTGATGTAGTCCCTCACGTCCGGCGGCAAGGGAGCAGGCACGACAAGAGCTGCTCCGCCTGAATCGATATACTTGGCATCGTAGGAATAAAAGCCATGCTTGCTGTCCGGCACGATCTCACCGAGCTGCGACGCGCTGACTTCGCCATTCGCCTTCTCCAGCACCGAGCACTCGATCTCGCGAACGGAAGGCACGCACTCCTCGATCAAGACTTTACGATCATATCGAAAAGCGTTGTCGCAGCATGCCTTGAGCTCTTCGGCCGAGCGCGCCTTGGAGACGCCGACGGATGAGCCCATGTTGGCGGGCTTGACGAAGAGGTCTTCCGTTCCGACTGCCCGAACGGCATCGTCGTAACCAATCATCGAGGACGCAGAGACTGCGATGAAGCGGGTGGTCGGCAACCCCGCGTCACGCAACAATCGCTTCGCAACATCCTTGTCCATCGACGCAGCCGATCCAACAACACCGGAGCCGACATAAGGCACGTCGGCCAATTCGAGTGCGCCCTGGACAGTTCCGTCTTCGCCTTTCGGGCCATGTAAGACTGGAAAGACCGCATCGACGGCGGGAAGCTCTCGAGCACCCCCTCCAACGTTCTCGGTGACCAGTACGCGGCCTCGGCCGCCGGGTAGCAGACAGACCTGCGGACCTTCGTGAGGAACTACCAGCTCCCGAGAACCCGTTCCTGCACCATTGCCCGCATCGGCGGGGATCCAGCGGCCATCCCGCGTGATCCCGATGAGCGTGACTTCGTAGCGCTCTGGATCCAGGGAGCGAAGCACGTTCGCCGCCGAAGCGCGGGAAACATCATGCTCGGCGGATCGTCCGCCGAACAGAATTGCCACTCTGATCTTGCGTCCGGCCATCTGAGTTCATCCTCCCTCGATGGCGAGTACCCCCCGATGTAGCAGCTTGCGGTGCTCGATGTCTCTTGTCGAGGCAGGGGCAGGCGGCGCATGGAGCACATCGAGCGTCCGTTGCGGGTCACGACCGACAAACTCGAAGTGAGCACAATAGGTTTACCTCCGGAGTGCCCCTTTGGCGGACGTTGGAGGTTGAACCGTTTCGGTTCAGCAGTGGGATGCGGTCGACCCCGCTTCAGCCGAGAGGCCGAGTTCGCCCGCAGGTCAGCCGGGTTTCTTGGACGGATGCTGCGATGTGAACCTGAAATTGCAGTGCGCGGCGCCGCCCGCGAGCGTCTGCGTGCGTTCGAGCTTGATCCCGCGCGTCTCGTAGGCTGCAAAGTCAAGGCCACAGATGTTCGGCAGGATGTCCTTATCGCCGTGCTGGGCAGCAAACTTGCAGAAGCCGCAAGACCGATAATTGATGCCGAACTCGAATTCGTCACCAGGTCCCGGCTCGATGTAATCGTAGACGAAGTCGCCTGGATGGGTTTCTCGCTGGCTCAGTGCCGCTTGCTCGCGCAACAGCGACCGGTTCGCGGCTGACATGAACTGGCGGCCTGCCTCCAGGCGCTCCGATTCAGGCACGGTCAGCAGGTGCGCCTTGTAGGTCTCCACCTCGATTTGTCCGATCAGCTTTGGCGAGAGACCTCTTCTCCTGAGCACCCGCCCAAATGCCATGAACCCAAGTAGCCGCATGAAAAAGTCCGTCATGCGGTTCTCCGCCCCGCCAACGTAGGGCATCTGCGTCAATACGATGGCAAACTCTTCCATGATCTCGCGCTTGACTGAAGCGACATCCGCGAGACCGAGATTTTCCTTAAGCCAAGGCTCGGCTAAATCGAGCCGCTGACGCATCGCCTCTTCCATCGCCGGCCCGTGCCTGCGGTAATAGGGATGAAGTTCTGCCATGGCATGTGCCTCAAACGTGTGAAAGTCCGAAATTGGATCATACGCGGAACCGGCGTGGCGCGACACGTCTCATGCGTCAAGTCGATTTTTCCGGTCCTGGCCCATCGCGACGCAATGGGGATGTCCGCTCCCATGTCGGCTCTTGGGGGTAGACCGCAATAGATTTGCTCAGTCTGCGACTTGTCGATTTTGACCCGGCGCCGAGATACGCATTGACAGGCCCAGGCGGCGAAGGCTCGGTTGTTGCCGGCAAGCTCCCATGCCACCATCCGGGCACCGAATATTTCTTGACCTTGAGGCTCTATGCCGCGCCGGAAATACGACTGGGAATCGCTGTCCGATGAGCGCTTGCTCAAGCGCCGCCTCAGCAGTCTGAGGGTCGGGGTTGAAGGGACTTGGCTCGAGGATTGCCTCCACCAGCTCCATGAAGAGCTCGAAGAGCGGGGCATCCGGCTGCGGCCGCACGCGTGGATATCGAGCGAGTGGTTCAGTCCGGATAGTACGCCGGGCATTGCGATTCCATTCTATCTCGCCCATCCGCGCCTGATGAAGCTCGAGAAGAAAATGATGCTCGAGGTTGAAGGGGGCACCTGGTCCGAGTGCATGGCCATTCTCCGCCACGAGGCTGGCCACACCATGCAGCACGCCTACCAGCTGCATCGCCGCAGGCGCTGGCAGCAGCTGTTCGGCCCGTCCTCGAAACACTACCCGCGCTATTACCGCCCCGATCCCGGCAGCCGGCGGCATGTCCAGCACCTTCGGCGCTGGTATGCGCAGAGCCATCCGGACGAAGATTTCGCCGAGACCTTTGCGGTGTGGCTGCGGCCGCGTTCGAACTGGCGGACGCGCTATGCCGGTTGGCCCGCGCTCGGGAAGCTGGAATATGTCGACGAGCTGATGGGCGAGATCGCGGGGAAAAGGCCGCTGCTCACCGTGCGGGAGCGGGTCGATCCGCTGCGCGAGCTCAGCCAGACGCTCGGCGACCACTACAAGAAAAAGCAGGCGCTCTACGCTATCGACCCACCGAAAGCCTACGACCGCGATCTCTATCGGTTGTTCTCCGCCGATCCGCGGCATCGCCGGTCGCAAGCGGCTTCGATGTTCATCCGGCGCCATCGTGCAAGCATCAGGAAGCTGGTTGCGCGCTGGACGGGCGAGAACCAGCTCACGCTTGACGCCGTGCTTGACGACATGATCACCCGATGCCGCGAGCACAATCTGCGCGCCTTCGGTCCCGAGCGGAAGCTCCTGATCGATTTCACTGTCCTGCTGACCGCCAAGACGATGCACGCGCTGTTCGGCCCGTCGCGGCGCAAATGGATTGCGTTATGAGGCTCCTGCGCGTCCTGGTGCTTATGGACCCGGACTTGGTGCCCCCGGACACGACCAAGGGGTACACCCCGCAGCAAATCAACGAATGGAAGACCGAATACGACGTCGTGAGCACGTTGCGCGCGGCCGGGCACGAGGTTCGCCCGCTCGGCGTCTACGACGAGCTCAAGCCGGTGCGCGACGAGATCGAAGGCTTCAAGCCGGACGTGGTGTTCGTACTGCTGGAGCAGTTTCAGGGCGAGGTCATCTACGACCAGAACGTCGCCAGCTATCTCGAGCTGATGCGAATCCCGTACACCGGGTGCAATCCGCGCGGCTTGGTGCTGGCGCGCGGCAAGGACCTGTCCAAGACGCTGGTGCACTATCACCGGGTTGCGGTGCCGGAGTTCGCTGTGTTTCCGATGCGCCGCAGGGTCAAGCGGCCGGCGCGCCTGGCGTTGCCGCTGATCGTCAAAAGCCTGAGCGAGGACGCCTCCTGCGGCATCTCGCAGGCATCCGTCGTCGACACCGACGAGAAGCTTGCGGAGCGCGTCGCCTTCATTCACGAGCGGATCGGCACCGCCGCCATCGCCGAGCAATATATCGAGGGGCGTGAGCTCTATGTCGGCGTGCTCGGCAACGAGCGGCTGCGGGTGCTCCCCGTGTGGGAGCTGAAATTCGGCAGCATGGCCGAGAGTGCATGGCCCATTGCCACGCAGAAGGTCAAGCGCGATCCTAACTATCAGGAGCGCGTCGGCATTCTGGACGGGCCGGCGAAGGAGCTTGCGCCGGAGCTGTATTCCCGTATCCAGCGCATCGCCAAACGGGTGTACCGGACGCTGGAGCTCGACGGATATGCCCGCATCGATTTTCGCCTCTCCGCCGACGGAATTCCATATTTCCTCGAGGCGAATCCCAATCCGGAGATCGCGAAGAGCCAGGAGTTTGCGACGGCGGCGCGGCATGACGGTCTTGCCTATACCGACCTGCTGCATCGCATTCTGGCGCTCGGAATAAGCCGGGCAGCGGCGCGGGTATCCGCAAGCTGAAAAGGCAACACCGGGAATGTCGGGCCCCTGGCAACGAATGCCAGGTGCCGGCGCGCTCGGCGTCGGCCGTCCCGGCACCGGCAGTCCTCGCCTACAATCTGACGCGCGTCATCAACATCGTCGGGACGAAGCCACTGATGGTAGCGCTCGCTGCCTGAGACAGCGTGATCTGGTCTTCGGCGCCGCCCACGCCCACCACGCGCGTTATTGCACGGCCAAGACCCGTTGCAGACATTGGACACTCGGCTCAAGATCAAAGAACTCTTTAGATTCCCAGTTCATTTAGCGGTGCGGTGGTTGATGGCATTGGCGATTAACATTCGAGCCGATAATGCCTCCGCGAGCGAGGTCGAACGACTGTGGGACCAGGTTGCGGCCTTCGAGGACGCGCCGTCGATGCGCGCGCTCGGCTATCGACCACATTTTACGTTCGCGATCTACGATTCGCCCGATATTAGGGAGAAGTCCGCGTGGGAGGCCATGCTGCGCGCGGCGGAGGGCGAAGCACAATTGCGCATCGAGTTTAGGCGAATTCGCTGGTTCTTGGGTCCGCCACTTGTCCTGTGGGCGGAGCCTGCGGCTGCTGAGACCCTCGCCAGGTGGCACGCTTCGATCAGTGCCTCTATCGACCCGGCACATTGTCGGTCTCATTATCGGCCCGGAGCCTGGACGCCTCATTGCACGCTTGGCACGCGCATTGCTGATGCAAAGAGTAATGACGCCATGGCCTTTGCGCAGTCGTTCGACCGGTGCATCACAGTGCTTTTCGACGTAGTGGATTGCGTTGTTTTCCCGCCCGTGCGGGTAGTTGCAGAGCGGAGGCTGCCGCCGAGCGTTCCGTAGGTGCATGGGGCAGCTTTTGTGAAGGTTTCTGTGATCCTGAGCAGCCAGTCGGCTGTCAATTTTGCTGGCCGGTCGCCAAGCGCGGTCGTCCCCATGAGATGCGCGTTCCTGACATTCTATCGATACCGGCCGAAGACATGCTGGCCAACGCCAATTGTTGCACCATCGCGTTGCTTTTGGGTCAGGCAATCGGAAACGTATTTGACGGGAGGGCGCTGGTGCACGCACTCTTGCTGATTGAGGATGCCAGAGGTGCGAGATGATCGAGTGGTTCGACGATGTGCGTGTCGGCATGCGCTTCAAGACCGGTCAGAAGGTGGTGACGCGCGAAGACATCAAGCGCTTTGCGGCCGAATTCGATCCGCAGCCGTATCACCTCGACGAGGCGGCGGCGGAGCAGTCATTGTTCAAAGGGCTCGCCGCTTCCGGCTGGCACACGGCGGCGATGTCCATGCGGCTCGCGGTCGAGGCGCGGCCGTTCGGGCCGCACCCGCTGTTGGGTCTTGGCGTCGATGAGCTGCGCTGGTTGGCGCCGGTGCGCCCCGGCGATGTGATCCGCCTTGAGGGCGAAGTGACCGAGGTCACGCCGTCGAAAACGCGGCCCCAGGGTACCGTGAAGGTGAAGTGGACGGCCTATAATCAGGACGGAACGGCCGTGTACACCTTTGCTCCGATCGGAATCGTCCCGCGGCGACCGAAAGATGCCTGAGCTGCGGTGTTGCCGCGCTGGCCCTGCATAAAAGAACGCGGGGGAGCGCCCCCTGCCGCTCCACAGAGAAATGGCTCGTTTCCAGTACCCGACCATGAGCTAGGTATCGGTGCTGCTGGCAGGAGGCGGTCCCAAAGCGTGATAGCCAGGCACGCGGGTCGGATATCCTTGGCCAAGAGCCAGGCCAGCAACTTGCCAGTTCCATAGGCGGCATCGGCTGCAAGCCGCGCAGGCTTCAGCCCGAGTGCCCGTTCGGTGCGATCGAGCATGGTCTTGGTTGCGGCACCTCGTCATACGTGCGTGCTGGCGTTGCCTCGACATCGACGATGACCGCGTGTGACGACGGAATGGAGGGCGGTTCCTGTCTATGAGGGCTCTGCCGCGGCGCTCCAGGTGGCGGGTTCAGGTGCGTCAGCACGATGTACTTTGCGTTCGCGCACCGACTGTCGTCGCGTCTGCTTGCCCTGAAATGAGGATCTCGAAATTCTAGCGAAACCGTGCTTTGCTGCCCTCGTCAAACCATGGGGGTAATGTTCATGCCAAGAGCTTTGCGTGCCGCTGCGGCGGCTTTTTGCGTGTCTATGCTTGCGCCCGCCGCAGTCGCGCAGGCCGCCGAACTGAAGGTGCTCGCGGTCGGCGCGCTCAACGGTGCGTTCAAGGAGCTCATTCCGCAATTCGAGCGCGAGTCGGGCCACAAGCTCGTCGTGCAATACCAAGCGACGCCGGTTCTACTCAAACAGATCGAGGCAGGTGAGCCGTTCGACCTCGCTATCCTGATCGCGAGCGCCCTTAACGATCCCGCCAAGCAAGCACTTTTCGCAGCCCCTCGGACGCCCGTTTCCATCGCGGGCCTCGGAGCCGCGGTGCGCGCCGGCGCGCCCAAGCCCGACCTCCGGTCGGCCGATTCCTTCAAGCAAGCGCTGCTCAACGCCGAGTCGGTTGCGATCCTGCCGGAAAGCATCAACGGCAAGCACTTCATCAGCGTGTTCGATCGCCTCGGCATCGGCGAACCGATGAAGGCCAAGATCAAGCCGCAGAAGGCGCCCGAGGACGTGGCCCAGGCGGTCGCCAAGGGCGAGGCCGCGCTCGCATTGTTCGTCGCCAATCTCCTGGTGGGCGTACCAGGCGTGGACTATGCCGGGCCGGTGCCAGCCGAATTCCAGCAGACGCTGGTGTTCACCGCCGCGCTCGGCGCCAAGGCGAGGGAGCCGGAGGCGGCCAACGCGCTCATCAAGCATCTGACCACGCCGGCCGCCGCGGCCGTGATGAAGGCGCATGGCATGGACGTGCCTAAGCTGTGACAGCAGCCCGCCACTTCGCTCGACAACAGTCGGCGGCCGGGCCTTCCCGGCCGCCTCGCTAGGCGAGCACGTTCCCGCAGGGCGCGTTGAGGCAGCAACTCTCCCGCCAAACCAAGGTTGAGGCCGCGTAGCCAATCAAAGCAGCTTTGTGGTCGATCCGATCTGGATGGAGGTTGCTGCTTGCGTAGCGCTGATCCCAGCAGTTTACCTGTTCTATTCTGTCAAGCGCTATTTCACGTTCGCACGGGCGTTTGGAGCGGATCATTTCGATCCGGCGTATCGCGCAATGCCGTTCGAGCGGCGAGGCATCTTCCGCTTCACCTCGAATGGCATGTACGTCTTTGGCTTCCTGCTACTCTGGGTTCCGGGGTTGTGGTGGAACTCGAGCGCCGCCCTGGTCGTAGCGCTGTTCAACCACCTTTATATCTGGGTCCACTAACTTTGCCACTGAACTCCTGATATGCGCAGAATCTACGACAGCCCGCGATAGGGTGCACCAAGCTGTTTCTGTCGTTTTCCTTTTGTCGCTCTTGGCCCATCGCGACGAAATGAAAAGTCCGCTCCTACGTCAGCTCGTGGCGGTAGAACCGAAAGAGATATGCTCAGCCTGCGACTTGTAGATTTTGACTCTGAACCGACATGGGCCAAATTGAAATCCCGTAGAGCAACAGTGCTGTGCTATTCTTCCATTGGAAGAACATGTCAGGGGTGCCCATGACAGCTACTGAGACCACGATCGGGATCAACGGCATGGCGCATGTCATACTGACCGTGAGTCAATTTGCGGCGGCGCGGGCTTTCTACGGCAGGCTCTTGCCCGCTTTGGGCATGACACCGGTCTGCGATACTGACAAGTTGTTCTATTGCGTAGGCGCTCGGACAGCCATCGGCATCCAGCCAGCCGGTCCAGCGCATAACGGCGACCGCTTCCTGCAAAGCCGGGTTGGCTTGCACCATCTCTGCCTGCGAGCTCGTTCGCGCGAAGACGTCGACCGCTTGCATGATCTACTTCGACAAATGGGGGCCAACGTAATCCACGGCCCGCTAGAGGGGACATGGGTACCAGGCTACTATTCGGTGCTGTTCGAGGACCCCGACGGCATCCGTCTGGAAGCAAACTTTGTCCCTGGCGCGGGCGTGCTTCGACCAGATGTAAAGTTCAATCCGGCAAAGGGCTATTCGAGGTGAGCCTTCGCTCGGGCCACAACTCTTGGCCTCCTTTTCGCCGATGCCGCTGGCCCGCGCCACGAGGTGATCGAATAAGCGCTGCCTTGCTGCATTGCTCACAGCCGCTTTTGGCATTTCGTTGCCGTATGCCGAACCGGGCCATGTCGGCAATTGGGCCGCCCGCCCGCCCAGCTCGGCGGCCGCCTTCGCCATGCTGCCGCGTTGCACGACCGCGAAAAAGACTTCCAGGTCGCGAAAACCGCGGGCGCGGGCCGATGCCAGTGTCCGAGGTCGTCGTAGCCAGAGGCAATATTTGTTAGCGCGACAATGAATTGATCAATTCCACCTGGAGCGAAGACGGTGTTATCATCCCCACCAGAGCACCGAACGCCCCAATGGCGAGCAGGCTCTACCGGAGACTTTCGATTTTGAGATTGCAGCTCCGCTTGCTCGCCGTATCCGTCGGAGGATCGGGCGATGCCATCGACCTTACCTGCATCAGCATGGGATGATCGACAACGGAAGCGGTTCAGGGCCGGCGGGCCATTGGCTCTCGCGTTCGCTGCCGCTCTGACAACCTACTGCCCCGCCTCGGCGCAGGTCTATCCGTCGCGACCAATCACGATCGTGGTGCCATTCCCGGCTGGTGGGTCGTTCGATACCGTAGTCCGCATTGTCGGCGACCGAATGAAGGCCACGCTCGGTAAACCGATCATTGTGGAAAATGTGGGAGGTGCCGGCGGCAGCATCGGCGTCGGCAAAGTCGCGCGCGCACCACCGGACGGCTACACGGTCGGCCTCGGCTACTGGGGCACCCATGTGATCAATCCGGCCATTTACACGTTGCCATATGATCCGCTGAAGGATTTCGAGCCGATCGCGGCGATGGTGACCAATCCGGGAATGATTGTTTCGAAGAACGCTCTGCCGGCGGAGAATTTGCGGGAATTGATCGCCTGGCTAAAGATCAATTCGGATAAGGCAACGCTGGCCACAGTCGGAATCGGTAGCCCGCCGCACATCGCAGGACTTCTTTTCCAGAAAATCACCAACACACGCTTCCAGTTCGTGCCATATCGCGGCGGCGCTCTGGCAATGCAGGATATAATCGCCGGGCAAGTTGATCTGAGTATTCTCCAGGCGGCGGTTGTGCTGCCACAGGTGGGTGCCGGGCGGATTAGGGTCTATGCCGTGACTGCAAAGACGCGTTTAAGCTCGGCTCTCGATATTCCGACCGTAGACGAAGCAGGTGTGCCGGGACTTTATGTTGACATCTGGTCCGGGCTATGGGTGCCGCGGATGACTCCCAAGGACGTTATCGCCAAGCTTAACGGCGCTGTCGTCGAAGCACTCGCTGATACCAGAGTCCGGCAACGGTTGGCTGAGATCGGCCAAGAGATATTCCCGCGCGAGCAGCAAACCCCAGAAGCTCTTGCCGCCTTGCAGAAAGCAGAAATCGAGAAGTGGTGGCCGATTATCAAAGCCTCAAACGTCAAAGCCGAGCCGTAACGTCTACACGCACCCGGGCGCGCGCCGCGCAGACGGGCAGTCGCACCACCTGCATCGAGCATCGCCTTAGAACCCCGCGGCCTATCATCATGCAGGCGCGGCAGTCGATGGAGAATGTCCGGGATGGGCTCGATCTCGATCGGCGGCAGACTGGCTCGCGTCGGACCATGACGGCCATCAATCGAAGCGGCTTTGTAGCGAGCATGCTCGGGAACGTCCGACCAGTCCACCCGGCGTAGTCGACATAAGAAAAGCATGACGCGTGTCCGTGATCATCACCGTCGCCGGGGTCACGCCCGCCGAAATCAAACGTTTAGCAACCTTGAGACCCGGCATTGCCGGCCGCGCCAGTCGGGGGACTAAACCGGTCGGCTCGCAGTCGCGTTTTTGACAGACCAGTGGGTCGGGGTAGCTGCCCGAGCCCAAAATGGCACGTAGGCGGCGTAAGCCATTCCCCTGACGGTCGGCACGTTGTATCTATTGGTGGTCCGGGCGCAAAGCTGAGATGAGTGCGCGGGTACGACCGAACTGGTTTGCGCCGTTCTCCGGCCCGCGCCTGCAGACTGTCAGGCCCTTGGTCGGCTGTCACAAACAATAGAGATGGCCCCCCGTTTTAAGAAGGGGAGAAAGGCCGTGAACAAGAAGGATATCCTCGACGCGATCGGTCTGCTTGAAATCAGTCAGACTGCGCAGAACGACACGCGTGCGCAGAATGCAGTTCGTATTTTAAGAGAGCTCTGGCGTCGCAATGAGATCGGCTTTGATACCTCATTGGGTGCGACCTACGCATCATGGAGAGGAAACATCAAGGGATACGATCTGCAAGTTAATCCAAATCGTTTGGATTTACTACCGGCCGCCTCTCGCCTTGGCGCTCTCTCGATCTCGCTGATGCACGAAGGCATTCACGCCTGGGCCGAACAAACCCGGCGGCCCGCCTCTCTGCGACTAGCCGACGAGTTGGCAGCGCGGGTTGTGGCGATTCAGTATTACCGCGAACTGTTGGGTCCGGGTGTCCGGGCAAGGCCGGGAGTGATTATCAGGATCACGCCGATAGCGGAGTACGAAGGACAGAGCGAAGCAATCAAACGCGACCAGCTCATCGATTTGGTATTATCGACTGATCGCTACGCGGCTGAAGACTACCTCAATGCCGATTGGATTTTCGCTAGTTTGGACAAATGGGGCGGTCTTCGGAATCGGTCGCCGCGGACACGTGGCCTTTATATTCGCGCCCTGGCGCAAACCTATAACCGTGACTTGTGTGCGGCGATTCTTGACATCATGGAAAGCGTAGACCAGCGTCGTTCCGACTGGGACGCGATGATGAAGGCGGCTGGCCCGCCTCGCACCATCCAAGTCGTGATGGACTACCTACATTCGTGGTCGGAATTGAAGGTTCGTATCGATGCTCTAGAGCGCCGATGGGGTGTGCAGCTGCGCGAGGAGCCGCCGGTACCAAGTAGATAGCGTTGAAGGGACCGACGCTGGGCCTCCTCACCTCCTTTTGCTGCGATTGCTCACAGCCGCTTATGGCCCAAGTCGGACGTCTCTCCTTTGTGCAATACTCTCGTCTGCCCGGTATCCGTGCGCTCAACGGTCGTTGAGCGGGAGCGCACGACGGACGAGTATGCCACTCTCCTGGCGCGTAGCGGTCGCCGACTCACCCAGACGATCTCGCTCGGGAGCGCTGAAGAGGCGATGGGGCATCACCACGTGAGCCGTTACGGAATGAGCGCCTAAGCGCAGCTCATTGCTGACATTGCAGCTCACTTTTCCGATAGGCCTGCCTCGATTGGCGCCTCGCTGCTAAGCTGGGCACCCGCAATTGCGCTATCGTCGGGAGCCAAGCGTGGAGCTGTTCTACGAAGACGCCGCCTCGCTCTTCGTCAGGGCCTATGACGCATTCTACAATCGCGAACCGCCGCAGATTGCCGGTGATGTCGCTTTCTATGAGCGCCTTGCCCGCGAAACCGGCGGGCCTGTGCTCGAACTCGGTTGCGGCACGGGGCGCATTACGCTGGCGCTTGCAGAGAGAGGGCTAGACGTGACCGGCGCTGATCTCTCCGACGGAATGCTGACGGTCGCCCGGCGTAAGGCCGCAAGCCTTCCGGCCCCTGTGCAGGACCGTCTGATCTTGGTCAATCAGGACATGAGCCAGCTGAATTTGGGCCGGCGTTTCGGCTTCATTTTTGTTCCCTTCCGCTCCTTTCAACATCTCTTGACGATCGACCTGCAGCGAAAATCGCTGGAGGCCATTCGCCGCCATCTTGGCCCCAACGGTCGACTGGCGCTTCATTTGTTCGATCCTCGTCTCGACCTGCTGATCAACGAAAATGTTGCATCCGCCCGGCTTTCCGGCACCGATCCCGTTACACAACGTCAGTACGTCGGCGAAGTTCTGCGGATTCGCTTCGACCATCTTGCCCAGATCCGCAGGGATCTCTGGCGCTACACGGAAATCGGCACGAGCGGAGAGGTCCTTGCCGAGGATACTCGCGAGATGGCCCTGCGCTGGACCTACCGCTGGGAGCTGCGTCACCTTCTGGAGCTTTGCGGTTTCGCGGTCGAAACAGAATACAGCGACTTCGCCGGCTCTGCTCCCGCTTATGGCAACGAGCTGATCATCGTCGCGCGAAGTGAATGAATGAGACGCTGCAGAGGCCCGTGCCCTTCTCGGAAGTGCCGCTCGCCCCGCGGCGTCCGTGGCGAATTCCTGCTTCGGGCGACGGACAACGGCCCGGCAGGCGGCGCGCGGCCTCTGCCGCATCGTCCTGCCGGTGCCCGAATGCCGGATCGCGCATGTGCCCGAGGTGCCGCAGCAACGCAGCCGGAGCCGGCCTGATCAACGGACTGCCTGGCGCCATGCCTTCAGTTGTGCCCGGCTGCCACCGCCCTATCATGTTGCCGATCTTAACGGTGCAGGCGGTGGCCCATGGAACGGTGGCTTCGGAACGCGCTCGACTACGTCCCGCGCTGGATCGACTTCCAGATGCGTATGTCGCAGCAGCCGGGCTGCATCCTGGCAATCGCGCACCGGGGAACCCTCGTGTTCGAGCGTGCATTTGGCAGCGCCGACCTGACGACCGGCGAGAAGCTCACACCCCGTCACCGGTTTCGCGTCGCCTCTCATTCAAAAAGCTTTACGGCAGCCGGGATCCTGCGGCTGCGCGAGCAGGGAAAGCTGAAACTCGACGATACGGTGGGCCGCTTCGTTGCCGACCTCCATCCCGAGGTTGCGAGCGCCACCGTTTCGCAACTCATGTCGCACGGCGCGGGCCTGATCCGCGATGGCAACGACTCCGGCCAGTTCGATGACCGGCGGCCGTTCTTCTCCCTGCGCGAACTGAAGGAGGATCTGAAGGTCGCGCCGATGATCGAGCCCAACACGAGGCTCAAATATTCCAACCACGGCTATGGCCTGCTCGGCCTCGTGATCGAAGCGGTCACGGACGAAACCTATCGTTCCTGGATCCAGCGCGAGATCGTGGACGCGGCCAGCCTGCGCGAGACGCTGCCCGATATGCCGCTGCCACCCGGCGTGCCGTTCGCGCGCGGCCACACCGGTCACATCTTGCTCGGACGGCGGCTCACGATCCCGGGCGATTTCGAAACGCACGCGATCGCGCCGGCAGGCGGGTTCGTGAGCACGGCGGCGGATCTCGCGCGCTTTTTCGCGCAGCTTGCGCCGTCAGCGCGCAAGAGCGTGCTGTCGGTCGCGAGCCGGCGCGAGATGGTGCGGCATCAATGGCGCAATCCGGAATCGAGCCAGGAGCAATATTACGGCCTCGGCATCATCAGCGGATCGATCGATGGCTGGAACTGGTTCGGCCATACCGGCGGCCTGCAGGGCTACATCTCGCGCACCTGCGTGATCCCGCAACCGCACCTCACGGTGTCGGTGCTCACCAACGCGATCGACGGCTGGGCCATCGAGTGGAGTGAGGGCGTGATCCACATCCTGCAGGCCTATGCGAAGAACGGGCCGCCGAGCCGCCGGGTCAAGGACTGGAACGGGCGCTGGTGGACATTGTGGGGCGCCGTCGATCTGGTGCCGATGGGCGACCGGGTCATCGCCACGGGCCCCGACTCTCCCAACCCCATGCTCGATTGCAGCGTGATCGAGATCACCGGCCGCAACACCGGCCGCATCGCGGTTGACGGCGGCTACGGAAGCTACGGCGAGCCGGTGCGGTGCACCCGCACGAAGTCCGGCAAGATCAACCAGGTGTGGCTGGCGGCGAGCCGGTTGTTGACCGAGGACAAGCTGGCGCGCGAGGTGGAGCGGCGCTATGGCAGAACTCGGACTTGACCGATACGGGCCTGCGGATCGGCCGCCCAGCGGGCTAATGGGGTGGCTGCCACCCTATTGCAAAAGTATTGGACCTGGCATCAGCGGCGCCGCGTGCGTCTGCTAGCAGTTCGCAGATGGCGCTTGTCCGCTTCCGCGATGGCCGGTCGTCACATTAGGCGGGCTCTTCGTAACGCGGTTATTCAGTTGATTCCAAGTAGTGAAATCGGATTATCGATGGTCATAATTCGGAGCTGATCGGGGGTGAGCCCCTTTTCGTGCAAGCATTGCAGGAAAACCCGCAGCGTTTCCGGCGGACGGGCCGCCCACGGCTGGCCGGAATCGCTCGAAAGAATGCTGCGGTGGACGCCCGCGGCGAGAACGATGTCGCGTATCTTCTCGACCGTCGTGACCGCGTGGATCGGGAAGCAGTTGACGGCACAGAATTCCATATAGGCCCCTGCCTTGGCCAAGTCCTCAATCGTCTTGACATCCAGATTGGGTGCGCGGAACTCCGGATGCGTAACGACGACTTTGTTAAGACCGACGGCAACGCAATAGTCGTACACGGCCAGGATCTCCTCCCGGCTGATATGTCCCGTCCCCAATATCGCATCGTAGTCGCGCGTCAACTCTATTACCCGCTTGGTCTCCGCCGTCAGCGCGCCGTTCTCGGTAACCGTGTAGAGCTTCTCGTCAAGAACGGTGACAGGTGCCCCTGGCGGGGGCTGTCGGAGCGGTGTGAACTCCACCGTCATGGCCTTGAAGCCGTAAGTTCCAGTTTGTCCAAATCCTTTCGCATGCCCCTCCGCGTCGAGTGTCGGCAGCCAGACCACCTTTGCGCCGAGCCCCAGCGCCATCTCCACCGCGCGTGGGTTGACCCCGCCGCTGCCCCGGTTAAGCGCGATCGCGGAAAAGATCTTGAAGTCCGGAAATCTCTCCTGCAGAGCGCGGCGAGCGTGATGCGCTTTGGAAACCGTGCTCTCAAAATGGCTTTTGATCACTAGACCTGACATGCCGGCTTCGGCGCACCACATGGCGATGTCGATGGAATCGCCGATGCGCACGAAGGGCGCGGGCGCGGAGTGTATGTGCATGTCATATGCACCGGTCAACTTGATAATCGCCATTCGTCTTACTTACTTCAATATCCGCCCAGCCTTGGCATCGTGAGGGGGATGGCTGGGACATATGTGACTAGCAAGAGCGGGCTGATCTGCCAACCAGAAACGGCCAAAGCTCGTTAGGCACACCCTCGATGGATGTCTTGGAGACGCCGCAGACCGCAAACAGGATGGCGCCGACGGGCGGTGTCAGCATCCCGATCACGGAGTTCAGAACGGACATGAATCCGAAGGACCAGTGCCGAACTGCGCCGCCACGGCGCGAGAACGGGCGCGGCCATTATCATGATGGCAAGATCCTGAGAACGAGCCGAGTAGCAGTAGGATCAGGTTGACGATCAGCAGACATACCAGCGGCTTGTCGGAAATCGATTGATCCAACCAGCGACCGCGATGGGCAGCATCGAGGCTCTGAGCAGGAACGATACGACGTTCGACATGCCGACGAAGATGAAGACAACGGCGCCGATGATCGGCCGCGGATACAAGTCTGTCTTACGGCGTCGCAACCGCTTCCTCGATCACGCCCTTGCCGATGCGGCCTTCGAATTGCGCCCAGACCGGTTTCATCTTCTCGGCGAAAACGGCTTTTTCCTTTTCTGAAACCGGAACCAGCGTCATGCCTTTGGACTTCAGCTCATTGCTCCATTGCACCACCAGATCGTCGTTGAGCTTGCGCTCGAGGTCGGCGCCTTCCTTCGCGGCCTCGAGAATGATTTTCTGATCCTCGGCCGAGAGCTTCTTGAACAGATCGAGGTTCATGATGAAAACGTGCGGCGTGTAGATGTGTTCGGTGAACGAGAGGAACTTCACGACTTCGTGCAGCTTCGGCGCGGCGATGTTGCCGAGCGGAAGATCGAGCCCTTGCACCACACCCTGCTGCAAGGCGCCGTAGACTTCGGGGAACGTAATCGGCACCGCGGCCGCACCAATGGCCCGGATCGCCGCGATGTGGGACGCGCTTTCCATCACGCGGATCTTCATGCCGGCCATGTCTTCCGGCTTTTTCACGGGGTTCTTGTTGGTGAGCATGTTGCGGAATCCGGATTCCGCCGTCGCCAGCCCCTTGATTCCCGCCGTCTCCATGGCGGCGAGCAGCTTGTCGCCCACCGCGCCGGTCGCAACCCTGCGGGCATGACCGACGTCGCGGAACAGGAACGGCATGTCGTAGAAAGCAAGCTGCGGAACGAAGGTCGTCATGGCAGACGTAGCGGGCAGCCCGAACTCGATCGTGCCGAGCTTCACACCCTCGGTGAACTCGCGCTCGCCCCCAAGCCGGCCTTCTCCGAAATAGTCGATCTTGTGTCTTCCGTTCATGCGTTGATTGATGATTTCAATCATCCGCAAGGCTGCCGTTTCCGAGCGGTCGCCGGATGCCCCGGCGCTCGCGAATCGCCAGGTATCCGCCGCCGCCGGAAAGGCGGTGATGGCCGTTACGAAAAGCGCGGTGAGAAGCGAGCGAGTGGTGACTGAGATTGGCATTTATCCCTCCTGGTAGTTCATTTGAATCCAAAATAGTGCGGCAGTCCGACAACGAGAACGGGGATGTAGGTGCACAGAAGCAGCACGACGATCTGCCAATAGAGGTAGGGCAGCACCGCCCTGGAAAGTGCGAGCAGCGAAATCTTCGAGATCGCGCAGGTGACGAACAAGACCAAGCCGAATGGCGGGGTCAAAAGACCGAGCACGCCGTTCATGACGAAGATGAATCCGAAATGCAGAGGATCGATGCCGTAACTTTTGGCAATCGGTGCCAGGATCGGAGCCAGCATGATCATGGCGACAATGTTGTCGATGAAGCATCCGACGATCAGAAGCAGGATGTTGACGACCATCAGGAAGACGAGCGGATTGTCGGATATGGAACGTACCGCGTTCCCGATGATCTCCGGAAGCTGGACCGCGGTGATCAGCCAGCCCACGATGTTGGAGGTCGCGATGAGAATGAACACGATCCCGGTCGCGATGCCGCTGCGCAGCAGCGCCGGCGGCAAATCGGACACTTTCAATTCACGTGTCACGAAAAACCCGACCACCAGTCCGTAAAAGACCGCTATGGCTCCGGCTTCGGTCGGCGTCACGACCCCGAAAAGGATGCCGCCCATGATGATAAGCGGCATCATCACTGCGACGATCGCCTCCCGCAAGCGCAGGCAGGCTTCCGCCCGCGGTATTGACTCGCGCCGCCAAGGGTAATTGCGCCGGCGCGCGATCGCGTAGGCGATCACCATCATTCCGGCGCCGATCAGGATGCCCGGGATGATGCCGGCGATGAACAGGCCAGCCACCGAAACATTCGCGACCAGTCCGTAGATCACCATCGGGATGCTGGGAGGGATAATCGGGCCCATGGTCCCGGCCGCGGCGCAAACGCCCGAAGCGAACGCGTTTCCGTATTGCTTGCGCATCGGCGGAATCAGCGCTGATCCGAGCGCCGACACGTCCGCGACCGCCGATCCGGAAACGCCGGAAAAGATCATCGCCGAAACGATATTGACGTGCGCCAGCCCGCCACGGAAATGTCCGACCAGCAGGTCAGCGAATCGCAGCAGCCGGCGAAGAATGCCCGAAGTGCCCATCAATTCGCCGGCGAGCATGAAGAACGGGATCGCCATCAGAACGAAGTTGTCGACCCCCGTGAACATCCGCTGCGGTATGAGGACGAGCGAAACCTTGCCCCAGACCAGCATCGCGACCAGGGCTGCGAGGCCAATGCAGAACGCGACCGGAACGCCGATCAGCAGCGTCGCGAAGAACGTGATGCCAAGCGCGCCCAACATGAGGTCAGCTTTGGATATTCAGGGCCGTTTCCACGTCTTGCGCGGCGCGCGGAGGATCCGGTTGACGGATCATGAGTGTTACCAATTCAATTGCGATCATCAGGCAGCCGACGGGAATCGCCGCGTAGGCCCAGGCCAGGCTGATATCGAGCACCGGTGTGGTTTGCGTGGCGACACGCAGCACCAGCATGGCGCCGGTGATGACGACAGTGATCAGGAACACCATGCAGAGCACGCGCGTGAAGAAGATCGTCCAGCGGCGAAGCGCGCGGGGAAAGCGCTCGATCACAGCGTCGATCGCGACATGGCCGCCCTCGCGAAGCGCCAGCCCGGTCGCGAGAAAACCCAGCCAGATCATGAGGTAGCGGCTGACCTCTTCGGTCCAGCTCAACGGATCGCCGAGGATGTAGCGAAAGAAGACGCCTGCAAAAACGGCGACACACATCACGGCCATCAGCCCGATCACGATCAAGCGCGCGAGGTAGTCAATCGCGTCGCTGAAGGCGAGAAAGAGCTGGCGCACTCGGACGCTCCTGAAATCCGGCGTCAGGACAGGTGCAAGAGCTGCTTGGGCCGATCGGACGACAGCACCCGGATATCCTTGAGCGGAAGCCCGGTATTGAGGAGGAGTTGCAAATAGGCTCGGAACATCGACGGCGCCGATCCGTAGGTCTGACCGCCGGCGTCGCTGGCGAGGATGCAGCGATCAAGCCCGACGGTGTACAACGCCTTGACCTCGGCCTCCATCGACCTCGCCCCATGAGGAGGAAGCAGCGAAGTGCCGCAAAACTCGATCCAGGCTCCCAGGTCGGCAAGCTCGCGCATTTCGGCGTCGCTCAATTCGCTCATCAGCAACCAGTTTCCATGGGTGATGACGAGTTTGCAAAATCCTTCCTGCTTGGCGAATTTCGCCAGCGCCGCCATCTCGTTCTTGTGGATGTGCGAGGTGCCGAGCATGACGTCCCAGATTTGACAGATCTTGACGACGTCCTTGATTTCATCCGTCAACGCGCCGTCCTTGAGCAGACTGATCGGTGGCTTTTTCAGGATATGGCGTGACTTCTTCGTCGGCTCCGCGGGGCCGATATCGGGTGCGGTCGCGTAGTTGCCCTGCGGGAAGACCTGGGAATGGCGCAAGGCATCCACGGTGGGGCACCAGACCTCAACGCCTCCCATCGTGCAGGCGAAATCGGCGGCGTCCGGATTGATCCCCCCGACCGAGTGATTGAGCACAACCCCGCCAAACATCCGGATGCCGGGCACCGCCTTCTGCGCCAGCGCGGCGCGGGTGACCGTGCATTCGGTATGATCTTTCAGGACGATCGCCGCCATACCTTCGTCAAGTCCGTGGCGTGCGGTGACGACGTCATCCCACGGGCGATGATGGGTGTATGAGGGCGCGGAATGCACGTGAATATCGACGGCCCCCACAACATCAACCAACGGTCGCTCCGGCATCTTCCAATCTCCAAGACGTGAGCGTTTCGGCGCGGCGCTTCGGAACTGCCTTCTGCTTTCTACCCCCACAAGTGCCGGTCTGTTTTCAATTTTGTTCGGCAACACCAATAGACAATGAGGTAAATTAGTTTGTCAAATCGCATCCTACTCCGACCCCCTTTATGGATGGCCCGCCCCGCCCGCGGGCGAATTGCTAGAGATGAGCAGCCGGATTAGGAGGCTAGTGCACGCTGAGGCATGCACCAGATTCCGAACTGCAGGGGCGTGCAATTTCATTTTCTCACGGCGATCGCACCGCGCCATCGGCTGGCCCTCATCTAGAGGAAGGCCTATGCTCAGTCTGCGAGATCGCGGTCCGCGACTGCTCAGCCATCAACGTGCTGCTTGTCTTTCGCCCCTGGCCAGCTTCATGCGCTGGCGGGGCAGGAGCAAGACCGGACCTTTCCATGCGCGAATTTTGAGTCGTCATGCGTGGTGCTCTCTCTTGCAAAGGAGTGCCTCGCCCGCAAGTGAGGAAAGGTCGCGATCATCCATTGCGATGTGAGATGGCCTTCTCCCCCGCTTCGCTGCTACGCTTGCGACAGGCCTTACGCTACGTGAAGCGATGCGACATGCCTAAAGCGAGAACGATTGCCTTGCTCTTGGCGGCGGCAACGAGCATTGCCGGCCATCACGACAGCGCCCTGGCCCAGGCCCAACCGTGCCGCTCGAAGGAGTATGCGCACAACACCTACACCGTCTGCGAGGTCGATTTGGGGAGACACTCGGTCAGGCTCTATTGGAAGCGGTCGGACGGAGCTCCCTATGCGTATCTTTCCAGTCTGCCGCGAGTTCTGGAAAACGAACCAGGCAGGCTGCTGTTCGCCACCAACGCCGGCATGTTCGATCCGGCCCTCAAGCCCGTCGGCCTCCATGTGGAGCAGGGGCGGGAGCTCGTGCATGCAAATACAAGATCCGGCTACGGCAATTTCCACATGAAGCCGAATGGGATCTTCTACATAGCGGCTGGTCGGGCAGCGGTGGCGGAAACCCAGGCATTCCTCAAGCAGCGCTTGCAGCCAGACCTGGCGACGCAATCCGGGCCGATGCTGGTGATCAACGGGCGCTTGCACCCTCGTTTCGACCGGGGCAGCACCTCGCTCAAAGCGCGCAATGGCGTGGGAGTCCGCGCCGATGGCAAAGTCATATTCGCCATCTCCCAGGGAGCGGTGTCGTTCGACGCCTTTGCACGCCTATTCCGTGACGGCGTCAATTGCCCCAATGCCTTGTTTCTTGACGGAGGCAGCGCCTCGAGCCTGTACGCCCCTTCCCTTAATAGCCTTGGCAACATCTTGTCGCTTGGCCCGATGCTGGCTGTATACGAGAGAACCCGAGGCGCCGGCCGCTAGTGACGGGCGCACGCGATCTCGTGAGTACACGCCCTTGGATCAGAGCGAGGCAGCAACTATCAGGGCCTCTGCTTCAGCATCGGCAATGCCATCCGCGGCCCCGCCGGCGGAAAACGGAAACACGATCCTGAGCGTCTGATCCTGGGCCGTCCCGGCGCATGAGGAGAAAAGCAAAGCGGCTATCCTCCGCGACAGTTCGCAGCCAATTGCTTCCATCAGCCTGAAGCGGCGTCGAAGCGGAGGCGCGGTCAGGCTCTTTGAGAAAGCGAGCCTCGAGGCCTGCAGGACGATGACTGAGCCGCAATGAACGGCGCCGCGCGGAAATCAACCGCCCCTGGCGCGCCCATGGCAGAGCGGGGCGCCGTGATTTGTGAGTAAGCACGGCACTTAGCGGCGCGGTTCGGCATGCCCGATCACGCGTTTGACGGAAGACCAGCGACGCTTCAAAGCGCGCTCGACTTCGTCGACCTTGTCGTGAACCGCCTCGACGGCCAGCGTCGGGTCGACCCGGCAGTGGAAATTCACGATCTCCCCTTCGTCGGTATCGCGCACGCGCACGTCGTGGATGTCGCGCAGCGGCCCGAGATGTTCGGCCAGGTCGGCGAGCGCCGCGCGCACTTGCGCGACCCGCTCGGGCGACGCGTCGTGGCCGGCGAGCCCCTCGATCTGCAGCGGCTCGATATGGGTTTCGACCTCGACTTCGGAGCCGAGCTCGTCGCGGATCGCGCGCTCGAGCTCGTCGGCGACCTCGTGGGCCGCGGCCAGGCTCATGCCGCCCGGGACCTCGAGGTCGAGCGAGACCGCAAGCCCGGTCTCGATCGCGTGCACGGTGACGTGATGCACGGCCAGGCCGCGGTTGCGCGCAATCACCAGCACGCGTTCCATCACGGTCTCGTCGTCGAGCGCCCGCGGGGTGGTCATCATCGACACCTCCGCATTGGGAAAAGCGCGCCGGATCGCGCGCACCACATCGGCCTTGAGCTCGTCCAGGCGGTCGAGCGGCAGCGTCCGGCTCACGGCGAGCGAAAGGTCGACGAACAGCGTGGGACCGACGCGGCGGATGCGCACGCGCTCGACGTCCACCACCCCTTTGACGCGCCGGGCGATGTGCGTGACCTGCTGGCGCAAGCCCGGCGGCGCCTCGTCCGTCAGGGTCGCAACGGTGCGGCTGCCGAGCCGCCAGCCGGCAAGGCACACGAACGCCGCGACCACCAGCGCCGCGGCGGCGTCCGCCCACGGGTAGCCCAGCCACACGCCGACGAGGCCGACCAGGACCGCCAGCGACGACCACATGTCCGATCCGAAATGCAGCGCGTCGGCTTCCAGTGCCTCGCTCGTGGTCTCGGCCGCCACCCGGTAGAGCAGCCGCGCGCGGAAGAAATCGACGATCACCGAGACGATCATCACCGCGAATGCCCACACGGTCGCCTCGACCGCGTGGCCTTCCGTCCCCAGCAAGCGGCGCGCCGCCTCCCAGATCACCACCCCGGACAACAGGAACAGGAGCGCGGTCTCCGCCAGCGCCGCCACGCTTTCGATCTTGCCGTGGCCGTAGTGATGCTCCTCGTCGGCCGGCTTGCCCGACATCCGCACCGCAAAGTAGGTCATCACGGTGGCGGCAAAATCGATCAGCGAGTGCGCGGCTTCCGACAGGATTGCGAGCGAGCCGGACGCAAACCCGACGATCGCCTTGCCGATCGTCAAGGCGCCCGACGCAGCGATCGATGTCAGCGCGACCCGTTCCTTGACGTCCTGCATTGCTCAACCGCTGTCGTCCCGACCGAGCCCTCGGATCGGCGCCTCGCGTCGTCCGAGGACAGGCTCCGCGCGAGCCGGGACCCATGGCACACGCCGCCGCGGAATATGCCCGAAAAGCCGTGCCTCGTGCATCCCGGATAGCCGCCTTCGGCGGCTTCCGTGATGACAGCGGCACGTTCGCAACAGCCCCCCGGGCGCCAAGGCGTGCGCACATCTGAGCGCCGATTGCGCTTGCGTTCTCGCGGAACCGTCGCTCCAGCGTTCCCTCCCCCCTTGCGGGGGAGGGACAGGGAGGGGGGTACGGGCCAATTCTGATTTTGCGAATACCCCCCTCCCCAACCCTCCTGCCCCCGCAAAGGGGGGAGGGAGCACGAGGCCGTGCCTTCCTTACGTGACCGCGCTTCTCACCCGACATTCACGAACGGAGATGCGTGCACGCCTTAGCCCCGGCGGGACGGGTGAGTCACCGCGAGCGGGAACGCTTGAGTTAGGCGGGCGCGGGGGTCAGCGCGATTTTAACCGGCGCGCCGCCCTGGTCGGCCGAGCGCACGATCGCGTCCAGCACGCGGATATTGGCGAGCAGCTCGCGGGCCGCGAAGCGGTAGGGCTTGCGGCCCTCGATCGCGTCGGCCCAGGCCTCGAAGTTCTTGCGCACGGTGTCGGTCCATTCGAACGTGCGGGTGGTGCGCGCGCCGGCGCCGTCGGCGTGCACCAGCGTCGACGGCAGGCCCTTGTCGACGTTGCCGGCCTCCTGCACCTCGACCCAGCCCTGGTCGCCGATCGCCGTGAAGCGGCCGTAGAACGGGACCGACGACAGGCAGGTGATGCGCGCGCGCGTCCCGTTCGCGAAGTCGATCTCGGCGGCCACGAAATCTTCCGCCGGCGGCGTGAACATCAGCGTCGCGGTGCGCGCCGCGACCCGCACCGGCGCGCCCGCGAGCGAGACGAACATGTCGGTCAAGTGGATGCCGAGCGCGGTCATGGCGGCGGCCGGCGCGTCCGCGCGCGACAGCCGCCAGTTCGCCGGATCGATCGCGCGGAACAGGTTGTGGCTGAAGTTGGCGTCGAGCATGAGCAGGCGCCCGAGCGCGCCGGCCTCGGCGAGCTGGCGCAGTTCCTCGAGCGCGGGCTCGTAGCGCCGCTCGTGACCGATGCCGAGCACCAGGCCCGCCGACGCGCAAGCATCAAGCATGCGCTCGGCGCTGGCGGCGCTGAGCGCCAGCGGCTTCTCGCAGAACACCTGCTTGCCGGCGGCGACCGCGGCCAGCACCTGCGCCTCGTGCTGCGCATGCGGGGTGACGATGGCGACCGCGTCGAGGTCGCGCCGCGCCAGCAGCGCGTCGTAGGTGTCAACCAGGTCGAGCCCGTGCTCCCGGGCGAACGGCGCCGCAGCGGCTGGGTCGAGGTCGCAACCGGCCACGACCCTGAGCCGCGGGCTTGACGCAAGGCAGCGGACGATCTGCCGGCCCCACCAGCCGAGCCCGACGACGCCGAGACGGATCACGTGATGCCTCCAGGGGTGAGAGATGAATCTGCGCCCTGATCGGGCCGAGCAGTTCGTTTCTTCTTTGCCGTAAGCGCGCTACCAGAACCTCACGGAGAATTCCAATCCCTCTCCCGCTGCCCTGCGGCGTGCACACATCTTTGCTCGCGAATGTCGGGTGAGAAGCGCGGTCACGTAACGCGGGCACGGCCTCGCGCTCCCTCCCGCGTTGTGGGGGAGGGGGGTTATTCGAAATCAGAATTTGCCCCGTAACGCCCTCCCTGTCCCGCAAGGGGGGAGGGAAGGGTGGAGCGACGGTTCCGCGAGAATGCAAGCGCAGGCTCAGCTCGGCGCTCAGATGTGTACACGCCTTGGCCCTCTGCCAAGGTTCTCGCACTTCCTCTTGCACCTATGGCGGCCGGGCAGGGGTGCACCGGCCGGCGCCGGCGCACAGCCGGCTATTGCACCAGCGTGATGATGGGCTGGCCCTTCTCCCCGACAAGGAACACCAACACCTTCGCCGGCTCGGTACTACTGGCGTTCCTGGCCTTATGGATATGCTTGAACGGAAGATGCGCACTGTCGCCCGCCTTGAGCGTCACCGGCGGATGCCCATCGGTCTCGAGGATCAGTGCACCTTCCAGGATGTAAAGCAGTTCAGGTCCAGGGTGAAAATGTCTCCCGAGAGCACCGCCGGGAACGAAATCCGCCCGATACATCATGACCTCTCGCCCGTCGGCCCCCTCCAGATCTTTCTGTTGGAGGATTGTGCGGGTCAGCGGCGCCGGCTGGGCCGTGAGAGCTGGCGCCCACATTGCTCCGGCCGCGACTCCCGAAGCCAAGGCCGAGGTCAACACCAGAGTCATTCGCCGCATGGATGCGCTCCCTCTAAATCGACCCTCCAGATATCGTGAGCTTCAGCGAGCCCAGCCGCCCAGTTCGGCCACAGCGCCTTGAACAACAAGACGTGGCCGCAGCTCGCAATGATCGCGAACACGATGATGAAAGTGTTGGCCAACAGCTCGATCAGCATGCCCATCCCCGCGGGTCGGACCATCGGCTGATTCACAAGCCCTCGAGGGCCGGATGTCACACAAGAAGCTACGGCGCGCGCGTCCTTGTGTCCAATGCAATTGTCGGCCATAAATCATTGCAAAATCTGCAAGGATGGTCATGAACCTCCGTCAGCTGCGCACCTTCATCACCATCGCCGATGCAGGAGGTTTGGCGCGAGCCGAGGGCCGGTTGCAGTTGAGCCAGCCCGCCGCCTCTCGCCAGATTCAGGCGCTCGAGACCGAGCTCGGCGTGCCGTTGTTCGATCGGATCGGCCGCCGCATGCAACTGACCTCGGAAGGCGAGGACCTGCTCCGCCGCAGCCGCCGTCTGCTGCAGGATGCCGATTCGATCGGCGAGCGCGCGCGGGCGCTAAGGAGCGGGCAAACCGGGATCCTGCGCGTGGGCGCTACGACCCAAACGATCGAGAGCACGTTGGCGGTGTTCTTGACCGCCTACCGGCGGCGTCACCCGGGCATTGAAGTGTCGCTCGTGGAAGAGGGCACCGTGCGGCTGGCGGACCGGCTCGATCATGGCGACGTTCACTTGGCGATCATTCCGCCTCATGAACGCTTCCAGTGCCGGGCGCTCTATCCAGTGTGCGCGTTGGCCGTGCTGGCGGAGAGCCACCGGCTCAGCCGCCGCCGCACGCTCGATGCGGCGGAGTTGGCGGATGAGCCATTGCTGCTGCTGCACACCAGCTTTGGCTCGCGCGTATGGTTCGATGCCGCCTGTCACGTCGCGCATGTTCGCCCGCGCGTGCTGCTCGAAAGCGCGGCCCCGCACACGATCATTGCGTTGGCCCGGGAAGGACATGGCGTTGCCGTGGTCCCTTCCACGGCGCTGGTTCCACGGGAGGGCGTCCGTGCCGCGCCCCTGGTTCAACGCGGCGCGGTGATCGGGCGATGGCTGACCGCCGCCTGGGAGCCGCAGCGGTTCCTCGCCCCCTATGCCGGGCAATTCGTAGAGGAACTGATCGCTCATACTCGGCGCGACTATCCCGGCCGCGAGTTCGTACGGCGCGCCCCGCTCCCGCCGCGGCCGAGGGAACCGGCTGGGCTGCGATCCTGAGCCGCCGGGTAGTGGCCGGACTGGTCGCTCGCGCGCCGATGATGGGAGGGACGGAGAATTCAGGCGTCGGGGACGCGGTCCGTGCGAAAACCGTGCCGGGAAGTGTCTGAGAGCGCGCGCGCCATTGATACGAAATAGGCGTTCGGCTATATAGCTATGAGGCTATATGGATGCCTTGGACCGTTCGTTTTGCAGATGAATTCGAACAGGAGTTTCTTGCTCTTCAGCAAGGGGTTCAGGACGAGCTGTTGGCCACCGCGAGGATTCTTGCCGAATACGGTCCCCGGCTCGGACGTCCCTTTGTAGATACGCTGAAGGGGCCGAAGCATGCGAACATGAAGGAGCTTCGATTTGATGCAGGGGGCGGAGTCTGGAGAGTGGCGTTTGCCTTCGATCCTCGCCGGCACGGCATTCTGTTGGTCGCGGGCGACAAGTCGGGAGCGAGCCAGGACCGTTTCTATAGGCAGTTGATCGCAAGGGCCGACAAACGCTTTGCGGCGCATCTGGAACGGTTGAAGTAGGTCTCCGCGAGAACAGGGTGATCGAATGGGCCGAACACTTGGTGAAATGATCGATGCTCTTCCGAAGCAACGCCGCGAGCGCATCGACGCGCGCTATCGCGAGCTCAAGGAAGAGGTCGAGAGCCTCAGCGAGCTGCGCAAGGCGGCTGGCAAGGCGCAGGCGGAGATTGCGGCAACCCTGAAGATCAAGCAGCCATCGGTCTCCAAGATCGAGAGCCAGACCGATATGTATCTGTCTACTCTTCGCAGCTATGTCGAAGCGATTGGCGGCGAGCTTGAGCTGGTGATCCGGTTGCCGTCACGCCGGGTGATGCGGCTGCACCGACTGGGCGAGATGTTGCGCGGCTCGGCCAAACCTGCAGCTCAGCGGCGCGTCGCACGATCCTCATCCGCGAAGAAGTCCCGCAAACGTGTGGCCGGAACGGCCTAAATATGACCTGCCGCGCTGGTTCGAGAGGGAGGTGATCCATCCGAGCCAGGCCACTCAGCCCGCCAAGGCTCGCGGCGCTCAGCACCTGCCGCGAACTGCTTGTGGCAGAACGAGCGTTCTCATCGAGCCTGGCGCTGCTGCGCCGTTCCTTGCAACGCAAGTCTGGTAGAAACTCGGCGAGGCCAGGGAACCGGTAGTCTCGTCAGCCGTTTTCCGCCAAATAAGCCCCGCTTTGCCTTAAGGAGCGCGCGTGTCAGTCGAATTCAACCACACCATCGTATCGGCCCGCGACAGCCGCAAGTCGGCAACCTTCCTGGCCGATCTTCTGTCGCTCCCCGCGCCGAAGAAATGGGGGCCGTTCTGGATGGTCGTCACGGACAACGGCGCAAACATCGATTTCATGAACACGGACAACGAGATCACTCCGCAACACTACGCCTTTCTCGTCGGCGAATCGGAGTTCGATGCAATTTTCGGCCGCATCCGCGACAAGCAACTCACTTACTGGGCGGATCCTGGACAAACCAAGGCGAACGAGATCAATCACCACGACGGTGGACGTGGTGTCTATTTCAAGGATCCCGACGGGCATCTGCTTGAGATCATCACGCGGCCCTACGGCAGCGGCGGTTGGAATCCTTAAAGTCCCCGCGTCCTGAACGGAAGCACGGCCGAAGGCCATTCGCGACGCCCCGCCCGCCGAGCCCGCCGACGCCGAGACCGATCACGTCATCGGTGATTGCTGTTGGTTGACGAGTGAGAACAAGCGTTCCCCGACAATAGCAAGCCAGGGCTACTGAATGCACCCAAGCCTGTCATCCCGGCCGCGCGCCGAAAGGCGCGAGAGCTGGGATCCATGTACCCCTGCCTCGCATGCTCCAGGTTCACGGATCCCGGCTCGCGCTCGCTGCGCTCGCTTGGCCGGGATGACACTGCAGCTGACGCTCCCAGCTAAGCTAGTGTTGTGACTCTAACACTTGTTTCACCCGGACCACCTTTTCGAGGATTTGGCTCGCAGACTTGGTCCAGACGAAGGGCTTGGGGTTGGCATTGTGGTTCTCCAGGTACTCCAGGATGG
>Ga0114129_10000540_pt1 | contig 46396 bp, 42 predicted proteins | sample RhiMetdeltSRZDD1_FD_80071 | JGI IMG/M metagenome (GOLD analysis project Ga0114129, IMG submission 80071) | Populus rhizosphere microbial communities from Tennessee, USA - Rhizosphere MetaG P. deltoides SRZDD1 (version 2) (version 2) | ecosystem: Host-associated > Plants > Roots > Rhizosphere >...
AGTGGTAATCGTGTGCGATTCATCGGCATTCGGTCGAGCCTGGCGGCCCGGCTCCTACTTGGCGGTGACCATGAACTGGGCCCGCCGGTTCTGCTGCCACGCGCCCTCGTCGTGGCCGGGGTTGAACGGAAATTCCTTGCCGTAGCTGACGGTCTTCAGGCGATCCGCGGTGATGCCGAGTGACAGCAGGTAGTTCTTCGCCGCCTGCGCGCGGCGATCGCCCAGGGACAAATTGTATTCAGGCGTGCCGCGCTCGTCACAGTGTCCCTCGACCGTGAGCACCCACGCGCGGTACTCCTTGAGGATCTGCGCGTTCGACTCGAGCGTCTTACGCGCGGCCTCGTCGAGCTCGTCGCTGTCGTACAAGAAGAACACCGGCTTCAGGATCGATTTCTTGTTGATGTCGTCGGTGCTCAACGCGTCATACGGGCGCGCGTTGGGATTCGCGTCGGGCGGCACGGGCAGCGCGGTGGGCGGCGGCGGTGTCGAGACCACAGGGTTCGGATCCGCCGGGACGCTCGTCGACGGAAACGGGTCCGGCCCTGGTTTCGTCACCGGCGGCTTCTTCCCGCCGCAGGCGGCCGCAATCGCCAGCACGGCGGCGATGATCGTCAGGCGCCAGAATGCATCTTTCATTGTGGAATCCTCGCAGTTCGGTTGGTCGCGTTCGATGTGCCGCCCGGAACGGGCGACCAGTCGGGGTACGTGTTGTTGCCGGCGTCGGTGACACGCCGGAGACTCTTGCCCGTCGGGAAATCAATGATGGCGATCTGCTCCTTGCCCCAGCGCGTCGTCACGAAGGCGATGTGCCGGGCGTTCGGGGCCACGGTCGGCTGCTTGTTCGAGCCGATGCCGTCGGTGATGATTCTCGTTTCCATCTTGGAGAGATCGATCACCGCGACGTCGTGACCGGGGCCGCCGCCGAGGGTGTACGCGATGTAGTTCTGCGTCGACCAGGTCGGAGCATCCGCGTGCACGTCGGAGGTCAGACGCTTCGGCGGACCGAGCCCATCAGCGCTCACCACCCAAATCTGCGGGCTGCCGGTGCGATCGGAGGTGAACGCGATCTGGCTGCCCGAGGGCGACCACGTCGGCGCGCCCTCGTCCGAGTTGGGTGTGTTCGGCGTGAGGTTCCGCGGATTGCTGCCGTCGCGATTGACGACCCACACGTCGTATCGCCCTGATCGGCCCGACGCAAACGCGATTCGCTGGCCGTCGGGCGAGACGGCAGGCAGCGTGTTCTGGATCACGTCGGTCCCGGCCGCCGGACGCGTCGGCGGCCGGCCGTCGAACAGCGTGATGTAGATGTCGGGGAACCGCGACACGTACGACGTGTAGGCGAGGCCACGCGCGTCTGGCAGCCACGTCGGATTGATGTTGAGCGAGCGGTTCGCCGTTGCCGGCCGTTGATTCGCGCCGTCGTAGTCCGAAATGTAGATTTCCTTCCCGATCGCGCCCATGTCCGGCCGGCCCGCTTGCCGGGTCGCGTCGCGATCCGACGCGAATGCAATTTTCGTCCGCGCCACGCCGACGAGCTGGCGAAGCTTCGCGTGCATGTCGTCGGAAATGAAATGCGCGCAATAGCGTGGATTGTTCATCGCGCAGTTCGAATACTCGGATCCGAACTTCTGCTGGCCGACGGGCTCGCTCCGGGTGCTGAGGACTTTCAGGTCGATCGTGAACTGCGCGCCCGATCGGCGCATCGTCGCGAAGATGACGAAGTCGGCGCCGATCTGGCGCCAGCTGTCCCAGGGGATCGTCTCGGGCGTCGCCGCAGCCGGAATCGAGGCCGAGGCCTTCCGGTCGACGACCAGGAACTCCTTCTCGAAATCCAGATCGGCGGCGAGCACGTCGGCGAGCGTCTTGGCGGCGGCCTGCAGCTCCGCATCGCCACCGGCGACGAAATCTGGGATGCCGATGCGTGGCTGATAGCTCGGATTGTCGAGAGCCAGCACCAGCTCACGCGGCTGTTGCTGCCGGGGAGGATCCTGGATGCTGCGCGCGGTGATCTCAGGATTGGGGACGGCCGCGCGCGTGAGGGCGACGGCGCTCCCGATCGCGATGGCGGCGACGACGAACGTCTTGTTAATCATCTCGAACCTGGTACGGAAACTTCAGATGAATGACCAGCGTGTTGTCCGGGTATTCCTTCGGAAGCGGTTGCGCGAGCTTCGTCGGCAAGGCGTCTCGTGACGCCCGATCCAGGATGCCGCTTCCACTTGATTTCTCGACCTCGATGTCCGTGATCCGTCCGTCGCGCTGCACCGTAAATTTGAGGATCGTCTCGCCCCGCTCGCTCTGGGTGCTGCGCCACCGGGCCTGGATCTGGCGGATCATGTCCTGCGCCCATTCCATGCAGCAAAAATCCACGGCCTCGATCGTCGCCTGCGCGCCACCGCCGCCCATCGACAACCCGGTTCCCTGTACCGTCGATCCCGTCTCCGCCCGCGACGTGCCCTGTCGCACTTCGAGACCCGTTGACGGCGGGCGCGCGATCGGGGCCGGCGGTTTCTCCATCGGCTTCGGCGGGGTCTTCGGCGGTGTCTTCGACGGCAGCGGCATCACATCGGACTTCGGCGACGCCGGTCGAATCAATTCGGGACGCTTTGGCTCAGGCTTCACTTCTTCTACCGGCCGCGCGGGCGCGGGGTTCATGCCGCCGGTCTTGTCACCCGAAGGACCGCTGTTCAAGCTGAGCGTCATCAGCACCGGCGTCGTTTTGGGCTTGCTGAGCCAGTCGTGCGGCACGAGAAACAGCGCGCCGAAGACGAAGACGTGCACCGCCAGCGAGAGGCTCAGCATCCGATTGAGCCCGGGCGATTGCGGTCCGCGCATCGCGATGACCTCGTCCATCGTTGCCGTCATGGCGTGCGGCTCACCGCCGGCTGCGACTTCAACCCCACGTGCCGCACGCCGCCTTCCTTGAGACGATCGATCACGGTCACGAGATCCTGATACGTAATGCTGCCGTCGCCGGCGAGCGTGACGTCGGGATTGAGCTGGCCCGTGAGCGCCTGGCGCACGCGCTCGTGCAGGAACTCGAGCTTCACTTCGTCCGTGCCGACGTACACGCGTTTGGTTTTTCGAAAGTCCGCGGGGATGGTGATCTCGACCGGCTGTTGATCGAGCGCCGACGCGCGCTTCGCTTCCGGCAGCTGGACGGCCATTCCCTGCTTCATCATCGGCGCCGCGACCATGAAGATCACGAGCAGCACGAGCATGACGTCCACGAGCGGCACGACGTTGATCTCGGCGAGCGAGCTCGACACCCGCATCGCGCGCGCGCGGCGGCCGCCGGCACGGCTCGGCGCATTCGGGATCGGTTCGAGCTTCGGCATTTATTTTTGTCGGGGGACTTCGTCCCGCCGGCCCCCTTGCGCCGTCGCTCGCGGGGCCCCATCGCCCCGCTCCGCTCCGGCGGGCGCGCCGCTGGCGCGCCTACGTGAAGTTCCGCTCCGCAATGGTGAGGAACTCCATCGAGAAGTCCTCCATCTCGTTTGAAAACGCTTTCACGTGGCTCGTGAGATGGTTGTAGAAATAGACCGCCGGAATCGCCGCGAAGAGTCCGGCGGCTGTCGCGACGAGCGCCTCGGCGATTCCGGGCGCGACGACGCCCAGGCTCGTCGATCCGGCTGCGGCGATTTCCTGAAACGACGACATGATCCCCCACACGGTGCCGAAGAGCCCGATGTACGGCGTAATCGACGCGGTCGTCGCGAGGAAAGGCACACGATGCTCCAGCTTGGCGACTTCCGTCGTCGACGCTCTGAGCAGCGCCCGGTCCACCGCCTCCAGACTCCTGAGAGTTGGACGAGACGGCGGGTCGCCCGGCTTGTCGGCGGCCGTGCGCAGCTGCGCATTGAGCTCGGCGTATCCCGATTGAAACAGCCCGACGAGCGGGCTCGCCGGCAGGCTCCCGCACACGGAATGCACTTCTGAAAACCGGCTGCTCTTGCGGAACACGTCGAGGAATGTCGCGGTCTGCCGCGATGCACGGCGCAGTTGCCGATGCTTGTAGAAGATGATTCCCCACGAGATGATCGAGAAGAGCAGTAGCGTCGTCAGCACCACCTTGACGACAGGATCGGCATTGATGATGAGGGAGACGATGTCCGTCCGGCGGGATGCCGCTTCCGCTGAGCCTGCGGCTAAGCCCTGATCCTGGATCGCCAAGACCAGCGTTCCAAGCGCGCGCAACACGACCTCCACTCGACGTGGTGATGCGCCGCTGGGAAACAGCGCGAACGATCCGTAGCGTAACACGCGTCCGGATCGCTGTCAAAAGTTTGATAGCATGGGAGTTCCGGTTTCGACATGCTCCGCTTTCTCGGCGTGCGACATCTGGCAGTGATCGAGCGTCTCGAGATCGAGTTCGAAGCGGGGTTGAACGTCCTCACCGGCGAAACCGGCGCCGGAAAATCCGTCATCGTCGAGGCGATTGATCTGCTCGTCGGCGGCCGCGCGAGCAGCGACCTCGTGCGGACCGGCGAGGATACGGCGACGATCCAGGCGATCTTCGAACGGCCTGACGGACGCGAGGTGATCGTCCGTCGTGAGGTCTCCGCCCAGGGCCGCAGCCGCGCGTTCATCGACGACGCGCTCGCGACGACGGCGGCGCTGCGCGAACTCGGCGCGACCCTGATCGATTTGCATGGCCAGCACGAGCACCAGACGCTGCTCGATCCAGCCGCTCACATCGACGTCCTCGACGGCTTTGGCGCGCACGGCGATCGCGCGACGGCGCTTGAAGCGCGGTTCGACGAGTGGCGAGCGGCGGAAGGCGCGCTCGCGCGGACACGGCTGGACGATCGGGAAAAGCGCGCGCGAATCGAGATCGCGTCGTTTCAGCTCCAGGAGATCGATCACGTTGCGCCCGTCGCCGGCGAGGACGAGACCCTCGCCGCGGAGCGCGTCGTGCTCGCCAACGCCGACCGTCTCGCGCGTTTGTCCTCCGAGGCGTACGCGAGTCTGTACGAGCGCGAAGACGCCGCGCTCTCGTCGCTCGCGCTGGTCTGGAAGCGCATCACGGAGCTCGCGGCGCTTGATCCGCGCTTCGCGCCGTACGTCGATCAGCGCGAAGACGTCAAATCGAAGCTCGAGGACCTCGCGTTCTTTCTGCGATCATACGCCTCGGGACTCGACGCGCCCCATCGCCTGCAGGTGGTCGAGGATCGCCTGGCGGCGCTCGAACGAATGAAAAAGAAATACGGGCCGTCGCTCGATGAAGTGATTGATCGCCAGCGCACGCTTCGCGACGAGCTGGCGCAACTCGGGGCAAGCGAGGAGCGCGCAGCCGAGCTGGAATCGCGAGAGCGCGACACCAAAGCGGCCTTCGAGCGCTCCGCGCGCGAGTTGTCGGACGCCCGCAAGATTGCGGCGCGCCGGCTCGGCAAAGCGTTGGAAGCGGATCTGGCCGAGCTGGCGATGCCGAAATCGCAGATTGATATCCGCATCAACGAGGTCGCGTCGCCGGATCGCTGGACCAACAAGGGACTGGACGAGGTCGAATTCTTCTTCTCGCCGAATCCCGGCGAGGAGGTCCGGCCGCTCTCCCGCATCGCGTCCGGCGGCGAGCTGTCGCGGGTGATGCTCGCGCTGCGAGCGCTGGCTGAGCACGACGAGCCGCCGCGGACGCTGGTCTTCGACGAGGTCGATGTCGGCATCGGTGGCGCGGCGGCAGACGCCGTGGGCGCCCGTTTGCAGGCGCTTGGCCGCCGCCACCAGGTCCTGTGCGTCACGCATCTCGCGCAGATTGCCGCCCGGGCTAACGTGCACTTCCAGATTGCGAAACAGGTGCGTGGAGGCCGAACATTGACGTCAGTGGCCCGGCTCGATGATTCCGGCAGGGAAGGGGAGCTGGCGCGCATGATTGCCGGCGCGGAAGTCACGCCGCAAGTGCTCGCATCAGCACGTGAATTACTGGCGATTCGCCAATCCAGCGAAGCAAAGGCAAAAGGCGAAAGCCGGATCCGGGTTGTTCAGGCGAAAGCGAAAGGCCGTCGCAGTGGCGCGTAAGTACTTCATCGAGACGTTCGGCTGTCAGATGAACTTCCACGACTCCGAACGGGTGTCCGGTCTTCTCGAAGAAGACGGCTACGAGCGGACCGAGGACGAACGCGCCGCGGACCTGGTCGTCATTAACACGTGCAGCGTGCGCGAGCGAGCCGCTGAGAAGGTGTATTCGCGACTCGGTGAAGTGCGGGAAGCGACGTTGGATCGCGCGGCCGCTCCGATCGTCGCGGTCATGGGGTGCGTCGCGCAGCAGGAAGGCGAGCGGATGCTGCGCCGCGACCCATCCATCGATGTCGTCGTCGGCACGCAGCGGCTGAAGGATCTTCCGCGGCTCGTCGGCGACGCCGCCCGGGCGCGCCGGCGCATTGTCGACATCAGCCCGCACGACGATGTCTCGTTTCCGCTGGGGGTGGCGCGCCACGCGGATCCCGTGCGCGCCCGCGTCACGATTATCGAAGGCTGCAACGAGTTCTGCGCGTTCTGCGTGGTGCCGTACACGCGGGGCCACGAGCGTATGCGGCCCGCCGCCGACATCCTGGCCGAAGTTCGCGAAGCGGCGCGCACGGGGCATCGCGAAGTCCAACTGCTCGGGCAAATCGTGAATCACTATCAGGCTCCAGACGACCCAGCGTGTGACTTTGCCTCACTGCTCGAGCGGGTGAGCGATGTCGCCGGCATCGATCGCATCCGGTTCGCGAGCCCGCACCCGCGGCACGTCTCACCCCGGTTGATCGACGCGATTCGCGACCTGCCCAAGGTCTGCAAGCACCTGCATCTGCCGGTGCAGTCCGGATCGAACGCCATGCTCCGGATGATGCGCCGGCGGCACACGCGCGAGGACTACTTCGCGCTGGTCGACCAGTTGCGCGGCGCGATCCCGGATATCGCGCTCTCGACCGACATGATCGTCGGGTTTCCGGGCGAGACGGACGCGGATTTCGAGCAGACGCTCGATCTGGTGCGGCGTGTCCGCTACCATTCGATGTTCTCGTTCAAGTATTCGCCGAGGCCCAATACGCTGGCTCTGAAGCGGATGCCGGACGATGTTCCGGAGCGCGTGAAGACCGAGCGGATCGTCGTCTTGCAGCGGCTCCAGGCCGAGATTCAGTACGACTGGCACGTGCAGGCGGTCGGCCGGATCGCGGAAGTCCTCGTCGACGCGACGTCCCGCCGGCGGTCGCATGAGCTGGCGGGCCGGACGTCAGGGAACACGGTCGTGAATTTTCCCGGGCCGCCAGAGTGGCTGAACACGCTGCGGCGCGTCCGGATTACGGCGGCGGCGCCGAACAGCCTTCGCGGCGAGGCCGTCGATTTCGCCGCCACGACGCTCGCGGGGTGACCCATGCTGGTGGAAATGTCGGTCAAGGGTCTGATGGTCGATCCGGTGACGAACATGCCGATCGTCATCCTGCGCGACGCGGAGAACCAGCGGGTGCTGCCCATCTGGGTCGGGCCCGTCGAAGCGAACGCCATTGCGCTGCAGATTGAGAACATCGCGCCGCCGCGGCCGATGACGCACGACCTTCTGCGCAATCTCGTCACCGAGCTCGGCGCGACCCTGGCGCGCGTCATCATCGCCGACCTCCGCGAGAACACGTTCTACGCCTACCTCGAGTTGCATCGCGGCGGGGAAGTCCAGTTCCTCGACGCACGGCCGAGCGACGCGCTCGCGCTGGCGATCCGGACGAAGGCGCCGGTCTTCGTCGACAGCAAAGTGCTCGAGCAGGCTAAATCAGTCGACGCACCAACCGACCAGGCCGATCAAGAACGTCTGACGCGGTGGCTCGAAAGCTTGGATCCGGACGATTTAGGCTACAAGATGTAGGGCACTTTTCTTGACAGGCCCCAAGCTGGTCCCTAGAATGGGGCCGGCTCAATGGTAATAGCAATCGCCAACCAGAAAGGCGGCGTTGGCAAGACAACAACGGCGATCAACCTCGCCGCCGCCCTCGCCATCAGACAGAAGAAGACCCTTCTCATCGATCTCGATCCCCAGGCCAACAGCACGATGTCGTATCTGGACATCACCGGTGTCGAGCGATCGGTCTACGACGTCTTCGTCGACGGCACGCTGGCCCTCGCCGACGTCATCAAACAATCGTCGCAGGCGAATCTTTGGGTCGCGCCCTCCCGGATCGCGCTCGCCAAGCTCGAAGGGCGGATGATCGGGGAGCTGGACTCGCATTTCCGGCTCAAGGATCGGCTGAGCGCGGTGATCGAGCAGTTCGACGCGGTGGTCATCGATTGTCCGCCGGCGCTGGGACTCCTGACGGTCAACGCGCTGGTTGCGGCGACGCATCTCCTCATCCCGATCCAGTCGTCCTACTTTGCGCTCGAGGGCACGGACGACTTGCTCGAGACCATCGAGAAAGTGCGTGCGCGCGCCAATCCCACGCTTCGGATTCTCGGGGTCGTCATCACGATGCACGACAAGCGGACGGCCCTCGCGAGGGACATCCGGACGCAGATCGACAAGGTCTTCGGCAAGAAGGTCTTTCGGACGGTCATCACCAAGAGCGTCCGGCTCGAAGAGAGCCCGGCCTACAAGGAATCGATTTTCCGCTTTGCGCCCGACTCGTCCGGCGCGACGGAGTACTACCGGCTGTGCGAGGAGGTCATGGATCGTGCCTAAGCGCGGGCTCCCACTCACTCTCAAGATGCGGCACGACTCGCATTACGTCGAGGCCCTGGCCAGTTCGGCCGGCAGCCCGATTGGGCGGCTCGTGCCGATCGATCGCGTCGACCCCAACCCCGAGCAGCCTCGTCAGGTCATGGGCGATCTTTCCGAGCTCATGGCGTCGATTGCGGAGAAAGGCGTCATCGAGCCGCTCGTCGTGCGACAGCGCGGCAATCGCTATCAAATCGTAGCGGGCGAGCGGCGCTACCAGGCGGCCGTTCAGCTCGGCCTCCGCGAGCTCCCGGTCGTCATTCGCGAAGTCGACGACAACGAAATGGTCGAGGTGGCGCTCGTCGAGAACATCCAGCGCAAGGATTTGGGGCCCTTCGAAGAGGCGGAAGCGCTCGCGAGTCTGACTGATCGCTGCGGATACACACATGAGGACCTCGCGAAGCGGCTGGGGAAGTCCCGGACGTCGATTACGGAGTCCCTTTCGCTCGCGGAAATGCCGACAGAGGTCAGAAATCTATGTCGGCTGGCCGACATTTCCTCTAAGTCATTGCTTTTACAGGTAGTTAGACAGCAAACCCCTCAGAAAATGGTCGCCCTGGTCGAGCAATTGACCCGTGAAGGGCAGGAAGGCCCCATCACGCGCGAGCAGGCGCGGAAAGTCGTCGCGAAACCGAAGTTCGGCCGGCCCCGCAATTACATCTTCCAGTACCGCGCGCCCACCAAGACCTTCAGCCTGCGGCTCCAGTTCAAGAAGAGCGAGGTCGATCGCACGGAAGTCATCGCCGCGCTCGAGGGGATCATCGCGGAGCTTCGGAAGGGGAACTGAGGGTCGAAAGCCGGAAAGCTTGAAAGCCGGAAAGCCAAGAGCATCACGATCTGAGCGGATTCCAGGTAGGGGTATCAGGGCAAAGGCTGCCACGTCCGCTTCGAAGGCCTCGCCTGCGCTGCCTATTGCTGTATGAGTATGCAGACAGCCGTATGCGGGCCGGGCGAAAGCAAAAGTCGCGTTCAGGCAGGGCAGAGAACACAAGCTATCTGGCACGCGTATGTCCGGTGAACGGGGGATGCAGATGCTGATGAGCACGACGACGGTCATTGAGGGCCGCCCGGTGAGCCGCTACCTGGGCGTGGTCACCGGGGAGGCCATCATCGGGGCGAACATCTTCCGGGACCTCTTTGCCAAGGTCCGCGACGTCGTCGGCGGTCGGTCCGGGACGTACGAGAAAGCCCTCGGCGAGGCGCGCGACCTGGCGCTCAAAGAGATGCAGGCCCGCGCCGAAGCCCTGGGCGCCAACGGCGTGATTGGGATCGATCTGGACTACGAGGTCCTGGGCGAATCGAACGGCATGTTGATGGTGTCCGTCAGCGGCACCGCGGTCGTCATTTGAGCAGGCTGGAACCGTGAGTGGGCTGGAGCGGTTAGCGCCGCGGCTCTTGTACTTGGGCGACAGCTCCAGGTACTTCACCGTTACCTCCCGTACGTCCTGCGCGAGGCCCCGTTCTTCAACGCTAGCGCCAGTACTTCTTAGCTCTTAGTCAACATAACATCTCTTATCAGACCTTCCAGATCGGGCCCGGAAAAAGGCCCTGTGGACGCGTTGTGGACGGCCGCCCGGCCGCCGGCGCCATGCTATCGTCAACCTCAATCACGTGCGCACGATCGACCGCTACCTGATTCGCCAGATCCTGCCGCCGTTCTTCCTGGCGCTCTCCGTCTGTACGTTCGTCCTGCTCATGGGCCCGATGCTCGAGAAGGCCGAGCTGCTGCTGTCGAAAGGCGTCCCGATTCCAACCGTCGGGTTCCTCCTGCTGACGCTCATCCCGCAGGGTCTGGGCGTGGCCATCCCGATTGCGACGCTCGCCGGCATCCTGATCGGGCTCGGGCGGATGTCGGCCGACCGCGAGACCGTCGCGCTGCTGGCATGCGGCGTCAGCCCGGTACGGCTCCTGCGGCCCGTTCTGATGTTTGCGGCGGCAGTCGCGGCCGTGGATCTCTTCGTCATGACGTCGCTCATCGCCGACGCCAATCAGAGGTTCCGCGAAATCACGTTCAAATTCATGGGCGAGCAGACCGAGGCCGACGTCAAGGCGCGGGTCTTCTACGAAGGCTTTCCTGGCAAGGTGCTGTTCGTCTGGGACACGGTCCCGGGCGGCGGCTGGTCCGGGGTTTTTCTGGCCGATACCAGCCACGCCGGCAGGCCGACCGTCGTCACGGCTGATGCGGCGCGGCTCGTGCTGAATCAGCTGCGCCGCGAGGTCGATCTCTACTTTCCGACCGCCCAGCAGTACGTGCCGGGCACCGACCAACGCGTGTACGACACGTCGAGTCGCTCCGATCTCCGAATCTCAATTCCAGCCGAGACGGTATTCGGCAATGGCGAAGCGGTACTCTCGCGCGGTCTTGCCGAAAAGCACATCCCTCAACTCAAAGCGGACATCGTCGAGAAGCGAAAACGAGGTGAGTCGCCGCACAACGAGATCATGTTCATCCACCAGATGTTCGCGTTTCCGGTGGCCTGTCTCACATTTGGGCTCCTGGGGCTGTCGTTGGGGCTGCACACGCGGCGCGAGGGCAAGCTGGCGGGACTGACGCTGGGGCTTGCGGTGGTCTTCGTGTACTACGGGCTGCACATGTTCGGCGAGGCCGGGGCGAAGGGTCATGTGGTTCCGGCCGAATGGGCCAGATGGATTCCCAACCTGGTGCTCGTGCCGGCCGGGCTGCTCCTCGTGCGCTGGCGCGCACGGAGCGCCGGAGTCGGCATGCGGATGCCGGCCTGGTTGTCTCGAATGGTTTCCCGGCGTCCGGTGGACCCGGCGACAGGACAATCACCGGATCGCGTGGTCGTGGTCATCCGGTTCCCGCATCTCGGACTGCCCCGGCCGCGTTTGCTCGATCTCTATGTCGGCACGCGCTATCTGCGCATGGTCGCGCTCTCTTTGACGGCGCTGCTCGGCCTGTACTACATCGGGACCTGTGTTGAGCTCGCTGAAAAGCTGTTCAAGGGGCAGGCGGACGGCCGGATGCTGGCGCTCTACCTCTGGTATTCGACGCCGCGCATCATCAACGACATCACGCCGATTGCGACGCTCGTCGCCGTGCTGGGGACCATCGGCGCGCTGACGCGGACGAGCGAGCTGACCGTGATGCGCGCGTGCGGCGTCAGTTTGTATCGGACTGCTCTGCCGCTCATTCTGCTCGCGTTCGTCGGAAGCGGATTGCTGTTCGCGCTCGAGGAGCGGGTCCTCGCGCATTCGAGCCGCAAGGCGGAAGCGCTCGAGGACGTGATTCGCGGACGGCCGCCGCGGACCTTCGACGTCCGTAATCGCAACTGGCAGGCTAACAAACACGGCGCCATCTACTACTACGAGAACTTCGACAGCCGGAGCGAGACGCTCAACGGGCTGTCAATCTTCGAGCTCAAAAGACCGCCTTACCGGATGGTCGGCCACACCTCGGCGACCCGCGCGGTGCACCGCAACGGGACCTGGACGGCGGAAAACGGCTGGATGCAGCGCTTCCCTGCCACGGCCCAATCGTCTCGTGAGAGCTTCTCGACGCGCCCGATAGCGCTGCCGCCGATCTCGGATTTCCGAGACATACAGCAGACCGAATCCCGCCTGGCGAACGTCGTGGAGTTGTGGGACTACATTCAGCGGATGAGCGCGAGCGGCGTCAATCTCGCGGAGCAACGGGTGAACCTGCACCGGAAGATTGCCTTCCCGCTCGTAACGCTCGTGATGACGCTCCTCGCCATCCCGTTCGGCGTGACGACCGGCAAGAAGGGCGCGATGTACGGGATCGGTCTCGCGATCGTGCTGGCGTTCGGCTATTTCTTTCTGACGGCGTTCTTTCTCGCGGTGGGCACGACCGCCGTGCTGCCCGCGCCGCTCGCCGCGTGGGCGCCCAACATCCTGTTCCTGGCTGGGGCTGTTTATTTGATGCTCACGGTAAGAACTTAGGCTCGGAGGCGCGGAGCATCGGAGGCTCGGAGCAAGAGCATTCAGCTTTCAAGCTTTCGGGCTCATTCCCCACCAATTCCAAGCCGCACTTTGCTGACCCAAAACGTGCCTTCGCTGCCGGGCGTCGTATTCAACGTGTCGATCACGAACAACAACGTCTGCACCCGCGCGACGAACGGCCGCAGCGTCGTCGGGCGCTCGGCGGACTCGAAATCGCGAAGCCGAAGGACGTAGGTTCGCGGAGTCTGATCGAGATATACGGATCGCCGCCAGCGCTGCCCGGCTTGTCCACCCGGCAGCCTGACCTGAACCGAGACGCGCATGGGAACGCTGGCGTGTGCCGTGAATTCCACGCGATCGACCCCTTGGGTGCCGGAGATCGTCGAGGCCAGCGCCGCGAACTGCCCCGCGGGTTTTCCAGGACCAAGCCGGTAGACGAATTGAACGGCGTCCTGGTCCTTCGACCAGACACCGGTTGACGAGGGCTCTTTCTCGACTCCCCAACCCTGGTCCGGTTGGGGCACATCGAACGTCGGCGTGGAGGGGGCCGGCTCCGGCGCGATCGGCGTCTCCGTACTGTCGCCGGCGTAGATGGCATTCGAGACGATCCACGGCACAGCGAACCCTTCATCGAACACTTCGACGCGGTAGCCGCCTTCGGTAATTCCCCCCGAAAACGTCGCGCTCCCCTTCCCTGTCGCGATCGACCGGCCGTTGTGCTTGATCTCGACCCGGGCATTCGGCGCCTGTGGCACGGTGGCCCGCATGATTCCAGCGGAGCCGACCGTGAGCGTGCGATCGCCCATCGCAAAGCGGACGCCGTTCTGCTCAGCCGAGAATTCCAGTGCCGCCGGGCTCGCAATCCCGCGGACGAGGGAGAACGAGTGTCCGGCGGCAAGCGCGTTGAGAACGCTCGCGGCGTCCGTCTTCGCGTCTCCCGAGAGCGGCGCATTCAAGACAACGGCCTGCGCGAGCGCGCGAAACAGATCCTCGTAGCTGGGCATCGACAAGAGGACGCGGGTCTGATTGTCCTCGCTGTCGGTCCATCCGAGCAGCCCGTGGGCGTGCGCGTCGACCGCCGCGAGCGAGACGACCGGGCGCGCCACCATCGCAGAATCCCAGCGCTGCAGCGTCCGCGCCGGACGCTCGAAGAGCGAGACCACCGCCTCGGACGGCCGTACGAGCGACCAGAGCGCCGTCCTGAGCAGTTGCCGTACACGGTTGTCCCGCCATTCCGAATCGACGTTCAGCCATTCGATCGCGTCGTACGGCGCGCCGGCCGCCGTCCACCGGAGCTCAGGTTTCGGGGAATCGGGATGCGCCGCGACGGCCCAGCCGCCGAACCGGTGCACGTCTTCGACGACGTCAACGGTCTCACCGGCGAGCGGAAACGGGGTCGCGGACGTCAGACCCATCGCCACGATGTGGCCGCCCAGCGAGCTGACCTCAATCGCATCGATGCAGAGCACGCCATCCCGGTACGCCGGCGCGTCGGGCACGCGCGTGCCGTCGCCGTGGTCCGTGAGGACGATGAACCCGAGTCCCGCGCGCTTCGCGGCGGCGGCGATCTGATCGACGCTGCCGGATCCATCCGAGCGGTTGCTGTGGATGTGATAGCCGCCGAGCACGACGTTCGCCGGGGGCACGGGAGTCAAAGGCCGGCTCGCAGGCGGCACCGTAACGGCGATGTAAAACGCAACGGCGGCCACGAGGGCCGCCGTCATGAACAGAATCGCTCTTAGAAAGCGCCGCACACCGGGTACGGTTCGCGCGCGTCAGCGTGGCGTGACGCCTTCGACTTGCTCCTCGACCCGCGCACCCGCGCCGGCAGCCAGCGCCGCGGCTTTGTCGGTGCGCTCCCACGTGAACTCCGGTTCGCTGCGGCCGAAGTGGCCGAATGCGGCGGTCTTGCGGTAGATGGGCCGGCGGAGCTGCAGCGTGTCGATGATCCCGCGCGGTGTGAGTGAGAAGTGTTTTCTGACGAGCGCGACGATCTCCGCATCCGCTATGCGTGCGGTGTCCGACGTGTCGACGAGAATCGACACCGGATCGGCCACGCCGATGGCGTACGCCAGCTGCACGAGCGCGCGATCGGCGAGCCCGGCGGCGACGATGTTCTTCGCGATGTAGCGGGCCATGTAGCACGCGGAGCGGTCGACTTTCGTCGGATCTTTGCCTGAGAACGCTCCCCCGCCGTGCGGCGCCGCGCCGCCGTAGGTGTCGACGATGATCTTGCGTCCAGTGACGCCGGCGTCGCCGTGCGGCCCGCCGATGACGAACCGGCCCGTCGGGTTGACGTAGATCTTGGTGTTCTTGTCCATCAGCTCGGCCGGAATCAGCCGCTTGATGATTTTCTCGGTGACGTCGCGGGTGATCGTCTCGTGCGTGACGTCTGGACTGTGCTGCGTGGAGAGGACGACGGCGTCGATCCGCGCGGGCTGATCGCCGTCGTATTCGACGGTGACCTGCGATTTGCCGTCCGGCCGGAGATAATTGAGCTCGCCGCTACGGCGGATATCCGAGAGTCCGCGCACCAGCTTGTGCGCGAGCATGATGGGAAGCGGCATCAACTCCGGCGTTTCCCGGCAGGCGTAGCCGAACATCAGGCCCTGATCGCCGGCGCCGCCCGTGTCCACCCCCTGGCCGATGTCGCGCGATTGCTCGTGAATCGCCGAGAGGACCGAGCAGGTCTCGTAGTCGAAGCCGAACTTCGCGCGCGTGTAGCCGACGTCGCGGATGACTTCGCGGACGACCCGCTGGAAATCGACGCTGCCGCTCGTCGTGATCTCGCCCGCGATGATCGCAAGTCCCGTGGTCACGAGCGTTTCGCACGCGACGCGGGCGACGGGATCCTGCGCGATGATCGCGTCGAGAATGCCGTCGGAGATCTGATCGGCGATTTTGTCGGGATGGCCTTCGGTAACGGATTCTGAGGTGAACAAGTGACGGCCGGTGCGGCCCATTGTGAAAACTCCTGTACGTTCGAACAGTTAACCCTACCAGACGGGTTCCGATCAGGCAATGGGGGCGCCCGATTCTCCTGAACTCGCGAACAAATGTCTCGCGTCCGGCAGACCCCTGACAACGGTCAATGGCGCGGGTGAAACTGATCGTAGACCTGACGGAGCCTCGCCTCCAGCACGTGCGTATAAATCTGCGTCGTCGACAGGTCGGCATGGCCGAGCATGGCCTGGATTGCCCGCAGATCGGCGCCGCGCTCGAGCAGATGGGTCGCAAACGAATGGCGCAGCACGTGCGGACTGAGGTGCGCGCGCACGCCCGCCTGCAGCCCGTAGCTCTTGAGCAGTCTCCAGAACCCGCTTCGCGACAACCGGCCGCCGCCACGCGCGTTCACGAAGAGCCACGGGGTCTGCCGCTTGCCCAGCAGCGCCGGCCGTCCCTCTGCGACGTAGCGGCGTACCCAGTCGGCGGCGGCATCGCCGAGCGGCACGATCCGCTGCTTCCGGCCCTTGCCCAGGCATTGCACGTACCCCTGATCGACACGGACGTCGGTCACCCGAAGCCCGACGAGCTCGGAAACGCGCAATCCCGTCGCGTACAGCACCTCGATCAGCGCGCGATCGCGAAGCCCGCGCGGCGTCGAGATTTCGGGCGCGGCGAGCAGGGCGTCGACGTCCTCCATCGAGAGAAAGCGCGGCAGCGACGCGACCGCGCGCGGCGCCTGCAGATCTTCGGCGGGATTGGCGGCGACGCCGCCGATGAGGCGCAGGAACCGGAAGAATCCCCGCGTCGACGCCACGACGCGGGCCGTCGATGCGGCTGAAAGACCCGACGACATGAGATCCCGCACGAATGCTTCGAGCTGGCTCCGCGTGAGATGTGTCAGCGGCTGCCTCAGTCCGCCGGCGAACTCCGACAGGCGCGCGAGGTCGCGGCGGTACGCGGCGAGGGTGTTGGCGGCCATCCTCCGTTCGACCTCGAGATGCCGCAGGTAGCTTTCAGGCGTGGGCGCAGACATGCCGGTCGCAGATTCGCTGGCGATTCCTGACGCGCGCGGGATTTCCGGCGTGCGCCGAACCTATAGTACGCTACACCTTTTGCTCATTGCGGTCGCGTGACGACCACCGGGAAGCCGTCGACCGCGTGTGCTCATGCCCTATCATTCGAAGTGGCAGGATCTCCCAACTGAAGCCATCAACCCGGCGACGCTGGCGGTTGATCGGATGCCCGTGCTGGAGATCATCGATCTCGTCAGCGCCGAGGATCGCCGTGTCGTCGAGGCCGTGCAGAAGGAGCGCGAGCGCATCGCGCACGGCGTCGAGATCATCGTCAACACGCTGAAGAAGGGCGGCCGGGTGTTCCTGGTCGGCGCGGGCACCAGCGGCCGGCTCGGTATTGTCGAGGCGGCCGAGATGCCGCCGACGTTCGGCACGCCGCCGAAGCTCGTGCAGGCCATCATGGCCGGCGGGCAGGAGGCGATGTTCCGCGCGCGCGAAGGCGTCGAAGACAACTTCGAGGAAGGCGCGCGGAGCGTTGCGCGCCTGCGTGTCTCAAAGCGCGACGTCGTGGTCGGCGTGTCCGCGAGCGGGATCACCCAGTTCGTGCGCGGCGCGCTCACCGGCGCGCGCAAGAAAGGCGCGCGGATCATCTTCGTCACGTGCTGGCCGGGCACGGAGCTCCAGAATTTCGTCGACCTGATCATCGCGCCCGCCGTCGGCCCCGAGGTGATCGCGGGCTCCACACGCCTGAAGGCCGGCACGGCCACCAAGATGGTCCTCAACATGTTGACGACGATCTCGATGATTCGCGTCGGGAAAACCTACGGCAACCTGATGGTCGACGTGCAGACGGGATCGGAGAAGCTGAAGGATCGCGCCCGGCGGATCGTAGCAATGGTCACCGGCAGCGATCCGGAGGAAGCCGGCGAGCTGCTGCGTGAGGCGAAATGGAACACCAAGGCGGCGATCGTGATGAAGAATGCCGGCGTCTCCTACGCGCAGGCGCTTCGGCGTCTCCGGAAAGCCGACGACTCCGTGCGCGAAGCGATCGGCGAGGATCTCGAGCCGAGGCTGAAGAAGATACTGAAAAAATGAGGGGACGGGGGTCGACTGTGGGAAACTCCTCATCGAAGCTCCGGGAGTTTTCCACAGTCGAACCCCCGTCCTCTTATCCACGCGCCGCTTGCTCATCCAGCACGACGAGCGCATTCGGATGAAGCTGCAGGAGCGACGCGGGCACTTGCGTCGTGACGGGCCCTGTGAGCGCACGATTCACGATTCTCGCCTTGTGACGGCCGAACGCCAGGAGCAGCACACCGCGCGCGTTCAGAATCGTTCCAATCCCCATTGACAACGCATATTTCGGGACGTCGCGGAAGCGTCCCCCGAATTGATCAGAGTTCGCGCGACGACTTTCCGGTCGCAGGCGGACGCGGTGTGTCCGCGCCGCGAGCCGATCGGCGGGCTCGTTGAATCCGACATGACCGTTCCGCCCGATGCCGACGATCGCCAGATCGAGACCGCCCACCGACGCAAGTTTCTGTTCGTAAGCCTCGATTTCACGCCGCCAATCGCGTGCGGCGCCGTTCAACGTAAACGTCCGCGCGGGATCGACGTTCACGTGATCGAGCAGATGGTGCCGTAACAGCGCGTGGTAGCTGCGCGGGTCCGACGGCGCGAGTCCCGCGAACTCGTCGAGCCCGAACGTCGCCGCACGGTTGAAATCGGCCTCTCCGGCGCGATGGCGGGCGGCAAGCGCGGCGTAGAGTGACAGCGGCGTCCGGCCGGCAGGCAGCGCGAGGACGAGATCCGGCGTCTCAGACAGGAGCTCAGCGATCCACGAGGCTGCCGCTGACGCGGCGTCGGATTCCGTCTCGAGGATGGCGACGCGCGGCATCAGACGGCGTCGACGTAGGTCGGGATCGCCGGACGTCCCGCGGCGAGCGCCAGGGCCAGCCTGGCCGCGCCGACTGCTGGTTCGACGTCGAGCACGCGCACGTCTGCGTGCGGCAGCGCGCGGTTCACGTTCGCGATCATCAGTGACCGGAGGATCTCGATGCCGCGTAGGATGCCGCCGGCGAGCACCACCGGACAGCGATCCAGCGAGAGACGCTTCGCAACGGAGGCGGCAGCGCCGGCGAGCTCGACGGCCGCTGCGTCGACGATCTGGCGCGCCAGGGAATCGCCTTCGACCGCGGCGGCGCCGACGACCGGCGCCAGCGAGGCGATGGCTGTGGGCTTCAGGCCCGCGTGGTAGACCTCCCACACGAGATCCTGCGGCCGGCTGACGTGATAGTGCGCGAGCACGCGCGCGGTCAGCGACGTCGGGCGGCCGCGGCCGTCGGCGGCACGAACCACAGCCCGGAGCGCCTGCCGGCCAATCCAGTACCCGCTGCCCTCGTCACCGAGCACGTATCCCCAGCCGCCGGCGCGGGCCGCGCGCCCGCGCGCATCGCGTCCGTACGCGATCGATCCCGTCCCGGCCACGACCACGACCCCCTCGGCCCCGGGCACGCCCGCCTCGAGCGCGATCAACGCGTCGTTGACGACGAATGGCTGGGCGCGGTGACCGATGCGGACGAGAATGCCCCGGATGACGTCGGCGTCGCGCGGACGATCGACGCCCGCCATCCCCAGGCAGATCGCCTCGGGCCGGGCGGTCCTCCTGGCCAGCGCCGCGTCGATCACCTGGTGCAGGACCTTTTCGACTTCGAGCTCGCCGGATGCCTGGAGGTTCGCGCCGGGACCGCGCGTTTCGGCCAACACGCGTGTCTGGTCGTCGACGAGCTGACAGACGGTCTTCGTGCCGCCGGCGTCGATGCCGAGCACCTCCACGCGGCACAGCCTATCGCAAAGACCTCGGGTTCGTTTTCGGTTCGGCGTTCACTGAGGACCCGGCGCTGGCTCCGAAAACGAACCCCGAGGTCTTTGCGATCTACGATCGCTCATTCGGATGCCTCACTTCCCCGCTGCCCGCCGCGTCATCGTCTCTGGTCTCGACGGACACGCGTATCCCGCGGCCGTGATCGAGGTCGGCCGTCTGTCCGGACCGCTGTGGTGCGAATCGTTCGGGCGACTCACGTACGCGCCCGACGCGCCCGCCTGTGGACCAGGCACGATCTTCGATCTCGCCTCGCTCACCAAGGTAATCGCCACGACGTCCATCGCGATGCGGCTCGTGGCCGGGAAGACGATCGCGCTCGACGCGCCGGCGGCGCAGTTCGCTCCGGCGTTCACCGGCGACGAACGCAAAGCGATTTCGATTCGTCATCTGCTCACCCACTCGTCCGGTTTGCCCGCGCACGCGCGACTCTGGGAGACGGTGAGCGGCCGCGACGCATTCGAGCGCGCCATCGCCCAACTGCCGCTCGAGCGGCCGCCGGGCGCGCAGTCGGTCTATTCGGATCCGGGCTTCATGCTGCTCGGGCTCGCGCTCGAGCACGTCGGGCGCGCGACGCTCGACGACATGTTTCAGCCGCTTGCCGCCGAGCTTGGCGAGATCTGGTACCGGCCGGCCGCCGCGCTGATCGATCGGATCGCGCCGACCGAACAGGATCCCTGGCGGGGCCGTCTGCTGCGCGGCGAGGTTCACGACGAGAATGCGGCCGCGCTCGGCGGCGTCGCGGCGCACGCAGGTCTCTTTGGCACCGCCGCGGCGGTCGGTACGTTCGCGCGTCTCGTGCTGCGCACGTTCAACGAATCGACGGTACTTGGATCGCCGGAGCTCGTGCGGCAGTTCGCGACACGAAGTCAGGTGCCGAACAGCTCGCGCGCTCTCGGCTGGGACACGATGCTCCCGACCTCCTCCTGTGGCACGCGCCTCTCCCCCACTGCAATCGGGCACACAGGTTTCACGGGCACGTCGCTGTGGATCGACTCCGAGCGGGACGTGTATGTGGTCTTCCTGACGAATCGCGTTCACCCGACGCGCGACAACAATGCGCTCGCCGCACTGCGGCCCAACGTCCACGATGCGGTGATCGAGGATTTGGAGACGGAGTGATTTTCTTTTCGAAGTTCGAAGTTCGAAGTTTGAAGTTCAGGCCGCGTAGCGGCCTGTTAAGACCCGGCCCCGCGGCCAGGTCCGATCGGACCCATCGGCGGCGGCGCGGGTGGCAGGCCGCCGCGTCCGGGACCGCCAATACCTCGTCCCGGGGCGCCGCCACGCGCAGGCCCGGCTGGACCGCCCTCCCGTCCTGGACCGCCGCGGCCGTCACCGCGTCCCGCTCCCGGCTGGCCTGGCTGCGCCGACTGGCGGCCCATGCGAGCCATCATCAGCGCCGCGTCGAACTGCCAGAGATTGTGCTGCTGCTGGCCGTTGTAGATCCGAATTGACGTCGCCTGGCTCGTGCTGCGCACGCCGGTGATGCCGCCTGTCAGCCCCGGCTGGCTCACCGAAGGCATGCCGGTCGGTCCGCGCCCCGGCGCTACCCCGCCCGGCACTCCCCCGCCCGGCACTCCGCCCGGAACTCCGCTGCGGCCGGGGACACCGCCCTGGCCCGTCTGGAAACTGCCCGGGCCACTCTGTCCCGGCGCGGTGAGACCGACGGTCTGAAAATCCTTGCCGGTCACGGGATCGAGCCATCGCTTGCGCAGGAACCGCTGCGTGACGAGCTGATCGAGCTCGAGCGGGTACGAGTTGTTCTTGATCTGATAGAGCGCGATCGCGCGCGCGTACTGCTCGCCGCGGAAGATCAGCTCGATCTCCTTTTCGCGCATCGTCTGCTGCCGCCACGCGGGAAGCGCAGCGCCCATCCAGACGGCGGCCACGGCCATCGCCACGAGCAGCGCGACCATGATGTACCCGCGATCACCGAGGGACTTCATGACCGTCTTCCTTCTCACCGGCTGGTTTGTGCGGCCGCCGTCAGCGTGATGTCGATCGAGGTCGAGGCGGATCCGGAAAAGGCCGTCACTTTGGCGGTCCCCGCCACTCCGTCGCCGAAGAGCGTCACCGTCACCTGACCGTCCTTGGTCTTCGCCTCCGGCGGCTCGATATGGCCGAGCGTCGTGATGAAGCTCACGACGGTGTCGTCTTTCACCGGCGGGCCCACGCCCTTCGTGACGGCTCCTCCATTGGTACCGGTACTGAAGCCGCCCCGCAGGAGAAGCGCCGAGATGTCCGTGAAGCCGTTGGCCGGGATACTGGAGGCCGCCGCGAGCGTGATGCCGGTTCCGGTGGGCGCGACGAACGGCGAATCCTCACAACCGCTGAAGAACGTCGCCGAGAGGACGACACCGGCGCCGCACGTGGCGCGAACGATCCAACCGCCGAACCTGGTGTGGCGCACGATGATCAGTCCCATTCCGAGTAGCGCCGGCCGTCGGTCGCGGTACCTTCGGCGCCACTCTTGACGTCGTAGATCCCCATCTGGTTCGACAGCTGCCCGGGCTGCGGATCGGCGGTCGTTGTCGTCCAGCTGTCCGCGGAGTTCGTGAACGGGTCACGCGGAATCGCGCGCAGGTAGCTTTCGGACACGAGCGTCTGCAGCGTCTCCGGGTACTTGCCTTTGTCGGCGTAGTACTGGTCGATGGCGTCGCGCATCAGGAAGAGATCGGAATTGAGTGCCGCCTCTTTGGCGTAGAGGATGGAATTGCGGTACTGCGTCAGCGCCATTGCCGCGAGAATCATCACGATCGAGATGACGATCATCAACTCGATCAGCGTCCAGCCATCTGACGCATGCATTGGTGAGGTGGTGATGTGGTGACGTGGTGATTTGGTCCTTCGCATGATCGTCACCAGTCGCGGTACTTCGTGCCGTCGAGTCCGATGCCCTCGGCCTTGGAGTACACGTCCCAGACGCTCTGGCCGCCCCAGACCTTGGAATCCGGCGGATCCTGATACGCGCGCAGCCCCCACTCCGCGCGGCCGGTCATCGGATCGATCGGAATGCGGCGCAGGAACTTGAACTTCTTCCCGGTCGTGTCGTTGGCGACCGCGACGCCTTCGACGAGCTGCTCGAGCGAAGCCGGATAGTGCTCACTCGCGAAGTTCAGCTCGAACTGCGCGATCCGCCCGGAATCCGCATAGTCCTTGAACTTGTCGATCGCGAGCCGCATCTCCCGCAGCGTGAAGTGAAGGTCCTTCTCGCGCTGACGTTTGATCGACACACGCACGATTGGCAGCGCGGCCGACGCGAGGATGAGCATCACTGCCGTTGCGACGATCAGCTCGACGAACGTAAAACCCGGTGCCGATTTACGTACCCATTTCATGTCGAGTTACCCGAATCTGAGATCTTCAGATCTGAGGACCTGTTGATTTAAGAGCTCTCTGGTCTTGAGACAAGCAAGCTCTTAAATCCTCAGATCCCCAGATCCCGAGATCATAATTGCACGTGTCACTGTCACTTCACTGTGACGCTAGCGGCCACCATTTGGACGTCGACCTTCTGGCCGGTCGTGGTCGTCAACACGCCGGTGATGCCAATCGCCGATGTCCCCGCCTTCACCGCTTCGAACGAGATCCCCGCGATGACCCCCGTGCCGCTGGCGCCTGGACGCTCGAACGGTCTGGCAATCGCGATTTCGACACGGCCGGCAGCGGCATCGATTTTCGGCACGAAGGACGTCGTCACGCCGCCCTGCTGCATGTGCGCGCCCTGCGACACGTTCACCGCCCGCAGGACCGCCGGGTCGTACGTCACCGTCAATGACACGACGCCGATCGCCTGGGAAACGTTCTCGATCGTGATCGGCACGGTGTACGGCGCCCCGACCTGGAACGGCGCCGACGGCGCGGCGACGACGACGCGGCCCTGCGAGGCTGGCGTCTCGACTCCGGGTGTCACGGGCTGAATGGGAACCACGCCTGGCGCACGCGGTGGCGCCTGTCCGCCTGGAGGCGTCTGGCCGCCCGCGACCGGCACGGGCTGGCCCGGTGGCGGCGCCTGCTGGACGCCCGGCGGCGCGAGCGCCGGCGGCGGCGGCGCGTCGGGCGAAATCAGCGGCGGCACCGACCCGGTACCGAAGTTCTGCCCGACGCCGACGAACATCGGCTTGAAGTCGTTCACCGTCAACTCGTGCGTGCGGATGATGCGCGGCGTGATCACCATCACGACGTCGGTCTGCTCGAGGTTGCGCTGCGTGTTGCCGAAAATCGATCGCAGAAACGGCAGGCTCGTGATGCCTGGGAATCCCGTTGCCGCGTGCGTGTCCGATTCGGCGAGCAGTCCCGCGAGCAGGTTCGATTCCCCATCACGCAGCCGCAACGTCGTCATCGCGTTGCGCGTGACAATCGTCGGGAAGGTCTGGCCGCCGACGTCGAGGTTGGCGCCGAGTCCGCTTTTTTCGAGCGTCAGGTTCTCCAGGATGATCTCGTCCTGATACGTCACGCGCGGCGTGAAGAGCAGGTTGACGCCGACGGACTGGTAGTCGACCTGCGTCGTCGGGATATTCGCGATACCGCCCCCGGCGGCCGACTGGAACGTCGTTCTCGGGATCGGCACCAGGTCGCCGAGCCGCAGCTGGACCGACGTGCCGTCGCGGCCGCGCACCTGCGGGCGCGCGAGCACCTTCGTCCGCGAGTCCTGCTCGAGAAACTGCACCAGCGCGGTCGGCACCGTGACGTAGAAGTCGTTGGCGCCGATCCCCTGCTTGATGGTGTTGAGGTTGATCGGCGGCGGCGTGATTGGCGGCAGGATTCCCGGCGTGGTCTGCGGCGCGACTTCCGGGGAGTACGCGAAGCCCAGCGCCCACTGGTTGAGATCGAGACCGACCTGCTTCAGGAACTTGCGATCGACTTCGAGGATCTCCGCCTCGATCATCACTTCCGCCCGCGGCTTGTCGAGCGTCTTCAGGAGGTTGTCGATCACCTGGAGCACGGGCAGCGACGCCTTGATGACGAGCATGTTCGCGTTCTTGGCGACCTGGATCTGCGGCCGAGTGCCCACCGAGCCCTGCGAGAGCATCTGATTGAGGAGCGCGGACGTCTCCCCCGCATCCGCGTGCGACAGCATGAACGACTGGACGTACTGATCTTCGTAGGTCTGTCGATTCTGCGGCGTATCCGCGTACACGAAGATCGTGTTCTGCCCGATGATCTTGTACGTCAGCCGGTTGGCCGTCATGATTTGGGCGAGCGCCTCTTCGACCGACAGATTCCGGATTTCGAAGGGGAACGCACGATCCACCACAGTCTGCGTCTGCGCTTCGTAGGTGATGCCGACTCCTGTGACGTTCGAAATCTGTCCGAGGAGATCCCGGATCGAGCCGGTGCTTCTGAGGTACGGGATCGGCGTCCGTGGATCGAGACGCGGAAGCCCCGCTTGCGCCTGCTGCCGCAACTCCTCGATTCTCGGCTTCGGTCGCGCGGCATCGAGCTGATCGCGGATTCTCCGCCCGAGCTCTTCGGCTTTTGTCGAGGCGAGCGTGTTGCCCGGGTCGAGTGACGCGGCGAGCTTGTACTCGGCCATCGCGCCAGAGAGCTGGTCTTCCTTCTCCAGATCTTTTGCGCGCTTCAAATGCTCGTTGGAGGCATTGCGCAGCGCGCGCTCGAGCGCGACCTTGACGTCGATACGGTTCGGATCCTCTTTGAGCGCCTCGCGGAAGTACGCGACCGCCGTGTCCCAGTCGCCTTTGAACGCCGCCGACTCCGCTTTGTGCAGCGTGGACGCGCAGCCGGTCGCAAGCGCAAGCACGAGTCCCACGACGACTGCACGGACGTTTGCCTTCACACTCGCTCCTTTGAAGACCTCTACCCCCCGAGGATCAGCGTCCGCTGACCGCTCCCGTCGAGATACGAAATGACGACCGACTGTCCGGCGATCTTGACGATCTTGTATCGGCCATCGACGACCATCCCTTCGACGGCCGTGTAGATCGCTCCCGTGGCCGGATCTTTCAAGCCGGCCTGCCGCCTGCCGTCCGGGCCGTCCATGATCACCACCAGTTTCAACTGAATCGGCGGTGGCCATGGCGGTTTCGGCGGCGGTGGCGGCGCCTGGGCGATCTGGGGTGCGGGATCGACCGGCTTCGGCGGCGCGGGCCTGGCGCCAAACGCAAACGGATTCCGCGTGACTTCCGGTGCGTCGGGCACGGGCTCGAGCGATCCGAGCTTGAGTGCCTCTGGCAAGAGACCCGATGGCGCCGCCGCATTTGCGGGTTGCCCCGGCCGCGCCTGGGGATTTGACGTCGCGGGCCTGTTGACAGCCGGCCCGTTGACAACCGGCCCTGCGGAAGTCGACTCCGGCAGCACGTACCGCCAGACGACGATGGAGAGCACGACGAGTAGCAGACCAAGCAGCGTCAGTTGACGGTTTCGCTGCGGCCCGGCAGGTGGAAGGATGTTCACTTCGTCAGCGCTCCGCCCGGCGTGCGCGGCAGGAAATACGTCGCCAGCTTCAATTCGAGCTCGAGCAGATCGCCCCCGCGCACGTTCTCGAGCTGCGACAACCCGACTTCCTCGATGATGACGAACTCTTCAGCCGTTTCGACGTCGTACAGGAACTTCCGGATGTTCGTGTAGTCGCCGATGAGCTTGCAGTTCGCGGACCAGCGCTTCAAGCGGCTGTCGCGGACGTCTTCGACTTTTCCGGTCCCGCGAGTGAAATCGACGCCCGACTCCTTCGCCACGCGATCCAGCCACGAATACGTCAGCTGACTGGCGGCTTGTGGATCGTGCGGCAGGACATCGGCGTAGAACTTCTGCAGCTCCGCTTCGGCGCGCTCCTTCCCCGTTTGCGCGGCTTTCGCATTCAGCTCCAGCTTCATCGCCTGGCCCCGCGCCGCCGTTGCGTCGAGCTCGGCATCCTTGAGACCCGCGACGCTGCGCTCCATCGGAAACACGATCAGCGCCAGCACCGCGAGGTTTGCGCCGAGAAACACCATCAGCGGGAGCACGACTGCGCGCCGCTCGATGAAGATCCGCCGCCAGAGACTCATGGCCGCGCTCCGCGTTTCGAGCTCAGAGGCTTGGGCTTCACTTGTGCCGGTACGCCGGTTGGCGGAAGGAACCCCGCCATGACCGTCACGGTGTCCGTATCGTCGTCGTTCCGCTGACTGTCGCGCGAGACGACGTCATAGAACTGGCCCGTGCCGGCCAGTGCCTCGGCGAAGGCGGTGAGATCCTCGGACGTCCTCACCTTCACCTGCATCACGATCTGGAACTCGCCATTGTCGACTCGCGGCGACACGTTGAGCAGCCGCGCGTCCCGCGGCAGCGTCTTTTCGATCAGGCCGAAGAAATTCGTCCAGGAGAATGTGCGCTGATCGATTAGCGTGTTCGCCTCGCGCGTCTCACCCACGAGCTGCTGCAGATGCGACCTGTCGACCGTGCGCTGCACGGCGTTGGCCTGCCCGCTGATGCGCGTGGCCTCGCTCCGGTCCCGATTGATCCGGCCGTTGAGCGCCATCCGCTCCCGTGACAGCGAAATCAGCTCCCCGGCGTTGAAGACCGTCAGGAAGAAGGCGACCACGGCAATAAGGACGAACGCCAGGGACACCAGCCGCTCGTTGTAGAACGGGCGGGTCGAGAGATTGCCTTTGAGCATCTGACCTCAGGCGGCCTTCCGGTCCCGGAGGAGCACGCCGACCGGCGCGGCAAGCATGTCTAGAAGATCTTCGGTCGCGTGGACCCGATCCCGCAGTTCTGCGCCCGGCCGGATATCTACCACTTCGGCGGGGACCCCCAGCCGATCGCTGATGTCCCGCCGGGCCAACTCGGCGTCGGCGCCAACCAGGGTCCCGCCGCAGAGCCAGACCCTCGAAAACCGCGACCCGCCCAGCCGATCCTCGTGGTACATGGCGGTCTGGTGCACCAGGACGCTGAGCGGCTCCTCGTCCACCGTCAGGCGGTGCCGGTAGAACATCAACTGGTGGCCCCGCATGATTGCCAGGGTCGTGGCCTCCGGTGCCATCGACACGAGCAGCCAGTCCCCAGCCGGCGCAGAGCCCGCGGCGACGACGGCATTGATTACGTTGAAGCTGGACAGATCGACAATCCCGGCGTGAATCCCCACCGCTGACGTAACCGTCTCGTATTGCTCGATCACGTCACGCCGCGAGACGACAGCGGCGAGCGTCGTGGTTTTGCCATCAGTGTTCGCGGTAAACGAGCTCACCTGCGCCTCGTCGATCGGGAACGGCGTCGCCTTCCGAAGCTGCCATCGAATCAACTGGTCCAGATCCGCGGCCTTCGCGGGCATCTGCTCGAAGTTCAGCAGCGACACGCGCGCGACGCTGTCCGGCACGAGCAGCGCCACCTTGCGGCGCGACAGCAGACCGGCGCGGCTGAGGGCGGCGCGAAGCGCGCTGATGACGGCGTCCGGATGCGCGATGTTCGTGCCGGTGAGCGACGGCACGACGACGCCCTCGGGCAGCGGTTCGGAGGCGTAGGCCAGGACGGCCGCCACGCCGGCCGACTGGCCGAGCTCGACCGCCGTGACACGGCGACTGGCAATCTCAATCGCAGTCGTGGGAGCCGACGCCGATAGTGTGGAGGATTTCGCCACCGGCGGCCTCATTCGACGAACGTCACTTTGTTGATCTCGCGGAGCGTCGTCACGCCCTTGAGCACACGCCCGACGGCGCACTGGCGCAGGAAGGTCATCCCTTCCTCTCTGGCCGCGCGCTTGATTTCCGACGTCGGCCGGCGATCGAGAATCATGTCACGGATGTGGTCGGTCAGATCCATCAGCTCGCAGATCGCGGTGCGCCCTTTGTAGCCCGTCCCGCCGCATTCGATGCAGCCCGCGCCTTCGTAGAACAATCCGAGCGTGGCGAGCTGCGGATCCATCGCCGACTCGATCAACTGTTCGCGGGTCATCTCGACCGGACGCTTGCAGTGATCGCACACGCGCCGGACCAGCCGCTGCGCGAGCACGCAGTTCAGCGCCGAGACGAACTGATACGCCTCGACGCCCATGTTCAGGAAGCGCCCGAGCACGTCGATGACGTTGTTGGCGTGAACCGTCGTGAAGACCAGGTGACCCGTGAGCGCCGACTGAATGGCGATCTGCGCCGTATCCGGGTCGCGGATCTCGCCGACCATGATCTTGTCGGGGTCGTGGCGCAGGATGGACCGCAGGCCGCGCGCGAACGTCAGCCCTTTCTTCTCGTTGATTGGAATCTGCGTGACGCCGCGAACCTGATACTCGACAGGATCTTCGATCGTGATGATCTTGTCCTCGACAGTCTTGATTTCCGACAGCGCGGCGTACAGCGTCGTCGTCTTGCCCGACCCGGTGGGGCCGGTGACGAGCACCATGCCGTACGGCTCGCGGATGTACTTGCGGAATCGCCGTAGTTCCTCGTCCGGGAACCCGAGAATGTCCAGACGCAGCTCGGTGAACTGCTCGCTGATCGATTCCTTGTCGAGAATACGGATGACGGCGTCCTCGCCGTGCACACTCGGCATGATCGACACGCGGAAGTCGATCGTCTTTCCACGGACGCGCAGCTTGAAGCGGCCGTCCTGCGGGATCCGCTTCTCGGCGATGTCGAGCTCGGCCATGACCTTGACGCGCGAGATGATCGTGCTGTGAAACCGCTTGTCGATCGGCCGCATCGCCTGCTGCAGCACGCCGTCGATGCGGTACTTCACGTGCACGGCGTCGTCCTGCGTCTCGATGTGAATGTCTGACGCGCGCCGCTGCAGCGCCGTGAAGACCATCGAGTCGACGAGGCGGATGACCGGGCTCGCGTCCGACGTCAGCTTGTCGACCGTCAGCGTTTCTTCGCCGCTCTCGTCCTCGCGAAGGATCTGGATCTGGAATCCTTCGGTCGCCTCTTCGAGCACCCGCTGCGAGCTTTCGCTCTTTTTCAGAATCGACTGAATCGCGGAGGGTGTGCCGACGCAAACGCGGATCGGCCTGTTCAGCTGGACGCCGACCTCGTCGATCGTCTGGAGGTCGCTCGGATCCGACACGACGATCAGCAGCGTGTGACCTTCGCTCCGGTACGGCACGAACCCATACCGCAGCATCAGGTCGGCCGGGATGCTCCGGAACAACGCGTGATCGACGTGGTACTGCAGGAGATTGACGAACTCGAGCTGATATCGATCGGCGAGCTTCCGGGCGTGCTCCTCTTCCGCGACTTGATCGACGGGAACCGTCGGCGGCTCGACGTAGAGGGTATCTGTTGGAGAGGTTGGCGCGTCGGCCATGTCAGCCTCGAATCGTCGACAACTGGAACAGGGGCATGTAGAGCGACAGCAACAGCCCCGCGATGATGACGCCCATGATGATGAGCAGAATCGGCTGGATGAGGTTCGAGAACCGGGTCAGCTTGGTCTCGTTCTCCTCATCATAGAAGTCGGCCACGCTGTTGAGCATATCGGCCAGAGCGCCCGTGGACTCGCCGACCTCGACCATCTCCACCGACACGTTCGGGAAGATGGACTTGTCGCTCAGCGCCGCGGCCAGGCTGCTACCTTCCCGGACCTTACGGGCCACGGTGGCGAGGTGTGCGGCGATGTACCGGTTCCCGACCGACTTCGCCGCGATGTCGAGCGAGTTGACGAGCGGGATTCCTCCCGTCAGCAGCGTCGCCAGCGTGCGGGATACCTGCGCCGTCGCGAACTTTCTCGCCAGTGGTCCGAAGAACGGCAGCCGCAACACCCACGCGTGCAACATCGTCCGCTGACTCGGCTGCCGGAACCACAGAATCCCGAGAATCACCAGCGCCACGAGACCGGCGACGATGAATCCGCCGCTCGACACGGCCGTCGTCGAGATGGCGACCACGATGCGGGTTGACAGCGGCAACTGCGCGCCGTTCCCTTCCTGCGTGTAGAACGCGGCGAACTCCGGCACCACCTTAAAGACGATCAAACCCACGACGGCGATCGACAGCCCGACGAGCACGGCCGGGTAAATGAGCGCGGAGACGACGCGCGATCGCACGCTGGCGATCACTTTGACGTGCTGAACGTACCGGCGGATTACCGTCTCTAGACTGCCGCTCTTCTCCCCCGCCATAAGTGACGCGGTGTAGACCCCGGTGAAAAGCTTCTGGGCCTCGAACGCCTCGGACAGCGCGCTGCCAGACCGCACCCTCTCATAGACGTCGTCGAGCGTCGCTTTGAACAGCGGATTCGGGACGCGTTTCCGGAGGATGTCCAGCGACTGGACGACCGGCAGCCCGGCTTTGAGGAGCGTCGCCAGCTCCTGGTTAAAGATGATGAAGTCGCTCGAGGGGATCTTCCGCCGCCGCGGCAGCCGGACCTGAAGGCCGCCGACGCTCAGCCCGCCCTTCCCCTGGACCGAGAGCAGGAGGAGCCCCTTCTCCTCCAGCTCGAGACGCAGGCGCGCCTCGCTTTCGGCGACGTAGGTCGCCTCCATGACTTGGCCATTAGCGGTGGCCACGCGGCATCTGTATTCCATGCTTAAGTTCTTCAATCCGGGGGGCTTCGTCCCCGCTGGAAAAGACCGGCCTACATCAATAACCCGGCACACATGCCCGGCGTGTCAGCTAACGCCATTTAGACCACGTGCGGACAAAAACGGCTGATCCTGCTGCGTGCCTGGCGGGGGCAATTTGTAAAGAGCCCGTTAATCTTTATCGTGTTTCTACGAAAACGTTGTAGACACGGATGCCAAGCTCGCGAACGTCGCGGCCGCCGGCGGGGAGCTTGGCCGGGACGAAGGTGCGGTCGACCTCGATGCGCAGCTCGGCCATCTCGTTCTGGCCCAGCTGGGCAGCCGTAATCGGAATGCGCCGCAGGGTCGGCACCCCCGCGTTCGCCGGGAACGTATCCACCGGCTGGTCCCCCGAATACACCGTGACCTGCTGCGGCCGGTCGGTGAAGACGTCCGTCCGCGCGTCGAACTCCAGGTAAAGAAAGACGTCCTTGCGCGGGTTCTTGAGCGTCAGTGTCGCAACCTTTTGCGTCCACTCCCACTCGAGCGTCGGATTCTCGGCCGCGAACTCGGTCGGGTGCCAGCCGTTCTTCTTGAAAACGAAGATGTTCTCCGATGTGGGCAGCAACTGCAGCGTGCCGACCTTGTATTCGCGCGTCGTGGACTGACGGTCGGCGGGATCCAGGCCCTGCAGCGGCAGGCGATCGGAGTCGCGATACAAGCCGACGGTCACCTTCACTTCACCCAGGAACGGGACGACGGGCAGGAAGCGCGTGCGCGTGTACTGAATCGTCTGACCGGGGCGCCACTGCGAGGTCGGCGGCGACGGATCGTGGTCGTCGTTCCAGAGCACGCCGCCGTCGGCGTCGACGAAATGCACGAACACCTTGTAGTTGCCGTCGAATTTCGCGTCGGGCGCGACGTTGAATCGATACGTCAACTCGATCGGACTGCCGAGCGGCACGCGCGCTTTGTTCGCGGAGAACGTCACCGTCGCCACGGGCGGCGACGTATCGCCTTTCGAACAGCCTGTTGAAAAGGTGAGGAGCGCGGCGGCAGCGAACAGTGCCGGACGACCGTAAGAACTGGTCACGAGCCGTGCATGGTACCGTATTGCTGCATGCCGTTCAATAATGTTAGCCTTGCGGCGTTTCCGCCCGCCGCTTCTACATGACTGCAGACGCCCTCGGAATGATCGAAACCCGCGGACTCATCGGCGCGATCGAAGCCGCCGATGCGATGGTCAAGGCCGCGAACGTCGTCCTCATCGGCAAAGAGTACATCGGCGCCGGCTACGTGACGGTGCTCGCGCGCGGGGACGTCGGCGCGGTCAAGGCCGCCACCGACGCGGGAGCGGCTGCCGCGCGCCGCGTCGGCGAACTGATCTCGGTGCACGTGATTCCGCGGCCGCACGCGGAAGTCGAGCGAGTGCTGCCGAAGGCGACAACGAAAGCCTAAGACAGAAGGCACAAGGCCGATGGCCACTGCCGCGACCACCGCTCCGACCGATCGCGACCTGACCTCCGTGCAGGAAGCGCGTCGTCTGGCGCAGCGCGCCAAGAAAGCCGCACCGGCGCTCGGAGAATTCAGCCAGGCCCAAATCGACAAGATCATCGACGCCGCGGCCGGCGCGGCGACAACACGTGCCGAAGAGTTCGCCCGTCTTGCCGTCGAAGAAACGACCTACGGCGTCGTCGCCGACAAGATCGAGAAGAACCTCTTTTCGTCCGAACAGGTCTATCGATTCATCAGGCCGATGAAGACCGTCGGCGTCGTGGCGCGGGACGAGGAGCGAAAGCTCGTCGAGATCGCCGAGCCGTTTGGGGTGGTCGCCGCCATCGTGCCGTCGACGAACCCGACGTCCACGGCCATCTACAAGATTCTGATCTCGCTGAAGGCCCGCTGCCCGATCGTCATCAGCCCGCATCCCGCCGCGGCCCGCTGCATCACGCGGGTGGCGGAAGTGATGGGCGAAGCCGCGATGAGCGCCGGCGCGCCCGACGGCGCCGTCAACTGGATGCAGACCGTGACCATCGAGGGCACCCAGGAGCTGATGAAGCATCGTGACGTCGCCGTCATCCTGGCCACCGGCGGGATGGGGCTCGTGCGAGCCGCCTACAGCGCGGGCAAACCGGCGTACGGCGTTGGACCCGGCAACGCGCCGTGCTACATCGAGAAGTCGGCTGATCTGGCGAAGGCCGCGAGCGACATCGTGGTCGGCAAATGCTTCGACAATGGCGTGCTGTGCTCGTCGCCGAACTCAGTCGTTGTCGATGCCGCCGTGGCCGACGAAGTCAAACGTCAGTTCATCGCGCAGGGCGCCTATTTCATGGCGCCTGCAGAAGCCGACAAGCTCGCGGCTGTTCTCGTCTCGCCTCAGCGGCTGCCGAACCCGAAGCTCGTCGGAAAGCCGGCGGCGTTCCTCGCTGAGCAAGCGGGATTTACCATCCCACCGAAGACGCGCGCGCTCATCGCCGAGCTTCGCGGCGTCGGACGCGATTATCCGTTGTCGATCGAGAAGCTCTGCCCCGTCCTCTCGTACTACGTCGTCGCCGACTGGCGCGAGGGCTGCGAGCGCTGCATCCAGATTCTCCGGTATGGCGGGATGGGCCACACGATGTCCATCCACTCGCGAAACGAGGACGTGATTCTCGAGTTCGGCCTGAAGAAGCCGGCGTACCGGATCGTCGTGAACACGCCGACGACGCATGGATCGATCGGACTCACGACCGGTCTCGATCCCGCGATGACGCTCGGATGCGGCGGCTTCGGCGGGAACATCACGTCCGACAACATCTCGCCGCGTCACTTGCTCAACATCAAGCGCCTGGCCTACGAAACACGGCCGGCCGTGATTCGCCGCGAGGGTCAGATGCCCGCCGCGAGCGCGGCGTCCTCGGCCGCTGCGCCGCGGCTGCCCCAGGCTCCCGCTCCGCCGGTTTCAGCAGGCATCGAAGCACCGGCCATGCGTCGCCAGATCGATTCGTTGCTCGGCGGCGGCGCGGCGCCGGCGCCTTCAGCCAGCGAGACGGGCGCGGCGGTCGCGTTCGTGTGCGAGGAGGACGTGAAGCAAGCGATCCGGCAAGGACGCAAGATTGTGATCGCAGAGCGCACGATTGTTACTCCGTCCGCGCGCGATCTCGCGCAGGCGCACCGGGTGTTCGTTTCCGCCACGTGGCCGCACGCCTGATCCGTATTGCTGCTGAGCAATTTCACGTATTTGTCGGTTGACCCGATCGGGACCGGATGCTAGCCTACGGCACCCAGCTTGCAGTCATGAGCACGCGCCCTTAAATCTCGCATGACATCAGTCACCCGACTGCTCGTCGTCTTTCAAGCAGGCTTGCTCGTCGGGTGCGGTCTTCTCCCCCACTCGCGTCGTCCGCCCGCTCCGCCACCGCCGCCGGCCACCGTTCCCGTCGCTCCGTTCACCGGTCATGTCGCGCCCGAGGTGCCTCTCGTCGCGGATCCGGTGGCTGAGCTGATCGCGCGGGTCGAGCGGGAGTTCGAGGCCGGTCGCGAGGAGTGGCAGCGGGATCGGCTTGGCGCGGCGCGCGAGCGATTCGACCGCGCGGTGGATATGTTGCTGAGCGTCAAGGACGGCGCCCGCACCGAACCGCGGCTGGCCGCCGAGCTCGAGCAGCTGCTCGATCGCATCAGCGCGCTCGACGTCATGGCGCTGCGCGAGGGCGACGGCTTCACGGAATCGCGATCGGAGCCGGCAGCGATCGACGAGCTGCTGACGGCGGCGACATTCGAGCCGCCCGCGCCGATGGCGACCACCGAAGAAACGGTCGCCCAGGATCTGCAGCGGCTCCCGCGCGACGTCCCGATCGCCACCAACCAGAAGGTGCTCTCGTACGTCGAGCTGTTCCAGGGCCGTCTCCACGACTTCATCCAGGCGGCGTTGGATCGTGGGCAGCGCTATCTGCCGATGATTCAAACCGTTTTCAAGAGCGAAGGGATTCCGCTCGATCTCTCGTACGTCCCAATCGTCGAGAGCGCGTTCAAGTCCAATGCCCTGTCGCGCGTGGCCGCCAAGGGCATGTGGCAGTTCATGCAGGGCACCGGCAAGGAGTACGGCCTCGATCAGACCTGGTTCATCGACGAGCGTTCGGATCCAGAGAAGGCGACGCGAGCCGCGGCGCAGTACTTGAAAATGCTGCGGGATATGTTCGACGGCGACTGGTACTTCGCGCTCGCCAGCTACAACGCCGGACCCGGCCGGTTGCAGCGCGCCGCGAAGACGTCGAAGAAAACCGATTACTGGGAGCTCACCGCCTCGTCGCGCTATCTGCCGCGTGAAACGCGCGAGTACGTCCCGATGATTCTCGCCGCGATCATCATCGGCAAGAATCCCACGCTGTACGGCTTCGACGTCACCGCGCCGCCGCCGCTGGCATTCGAGCTGGTCAAGGTGCCGAACGCGCTCGATCTGAAGTTCATTGCTGAATGGGCTGACGTTCCTATTGAGCAGATTCAGGAACTGAACCCCGAGCTCCGCCGGACCACCACGCCGATGGGCGGACACGAGCTGAAAGTGCCGATGGGGACCGCGGCGACGATCCGCGAGCAGCTCGTGTCGGCCGATGCGCTCTACCGCACGTTCCGGTTTCACGAAGTCAAAGCGCGCGAGACGCTGACCACCGTCGCTCGCAAGTACGGCGTCAGCGTAGCCGAGCTGCGGGCCGCCAACGAGCTCAGTGCGAAGGCGCGAGTCCGGCGCGGCCAGGTGCTCAGCATTCCGCAGCGGACCGCCGCTGCCCTGCCGACGGCTCGCACTGCGCAACCGTCGGTGGCGTCGAACGGCGCGGCCTCACCGCTCACGTATCGCGTCCGCCAGGGCGACACGCTCTCGAGCATCGCCCGTCAGTTCGACACGACCGTCGATTCGCTGAAGCGGCTGAATCGCCTCTCGAGCGATCGGATCAGCGTCGGTCTTCGACTCACCGTCAGACGGTAGGAAAAGACCTCCGCGGTCATTTCGGCAGTCTGAAAAAACGCGAAATGATCTCGGAGGTCATATCGCAATTCCTGCAACATCTCTCGCCTCGCGCCTCACAGACAGCGTTCATTCGACTGGCCGGGAACTTGCTCCATGCAAGCGTGCTCCATGCTCGCGAAAGTCTCGGCCGCTGCCGTGTTCGGCATCGACGCCATTCCCGTGTCCGTCGAAGTCGACGTGACGCCCGGATTGCCGTTGTTGACGATGGTCGGATTGCCGGACACGACGGTTCGCGAGAGCCGCGACCGCGTCAGGACGGCCATTCGCAATTCGGGTTTCCCGTTTCCGTCCGAGCGCGTGACCGTCAGCCTTGCGCCGGCGGACGTCCGGAAAGTCGGCGCGGCGTTCGATCTGCCCATTGCGCTGGGCGTGCTGGCGGCTTCGGGCCTCCTGCCGCATCGGGAATCGACGCGATTCACGATCGTCGGAGGGCTGTCGCTCGACGGCCGGATTCCGCCGATGCGCGGGTTGCTGCCGATCGCCGTCAGCGCCAGGCAACGTGCGAGCGGTCTCGTGTTTCCCGCCGGTAATCTTCAGGAAGCCGGCATCGTCGAAGGACTCCCCTTGTTTCCCGTGTCGTCACTGCTCGAGGCCGCGCGCGTCGTGACGTCGCCGAACCCATTGCCGGCCGCGGCCGAAGTGCGCGCGGAAGATCTCGAACACGCGCCGGAGGACGACCTTGCCGAGGTGCGTGGGCAACTCATGGGCCGCCGGGCGCTCGAGATTGCCGCCGCCGGCGCGCACCATCTGCTCTTCAGCGGCCCGCCCGGCGCCGGCAAGACGATGCTGGCGCGGCGGCTGCCGGGATTGCTGCCGCCGCTGTCGTTCGACGAAGCGCTGACGGTGACGACCATTCATTCCGTGGCGGGCCTCCTGCCGCCGGGCGGCGGACTGCTGCGATCGCGCCCGTTTCGCGCGCCGCATCACACCTGCTCCGATGTGTCGCTGGTCGGCGGCGGCAGCATTCCCAGACCGGGAGAACTGAGCCTCGCGCACGGCGGCGTGCTGTTTCTCGACGAGCTGCCGGAATTCAGCCGGCGGGTCCTCGAGACGCTGCGGCAGCCGCTCGAGCAGGGCGTCGTCCACATCGCACGTGCGGCGCGATCGGCGAGCTTCCCGGCTGAAATCATGCTCGTCGCCGCGATGAATCCGTGCCCGTGCGGATTCGCGACCGATCGCACGCGTACGTGCCGATGCGCGCCCGGGACGATCGAGCGCTATCAGCGGCGGCTATCGGGACCGCTCCGCGATCGCTTCGATCTCACGGTCGAGGTGCAGGCCGTGCCATGGAAAGACGTGCGCGCGACGACCCCGATCGAGTCGACGCGCGACGTTCGACGTCGGGTGATCGACGCGCGAGCCGCGCAACAGATCCGGCAGGGCTGCCTCAACGGGCGCCTCGATGCGCGACAGGTGCAGCGGATCTGCCGTCCGGCCGACAAGTCGGTTGAGACGTTGCTCGGACGCGGTGTGGCTCGACTGGGTTTAAGCGTTCGCGGCGTGACGCGCGTATTACGAATAGCCCGCACGATCGCCGATCTCGCTGGAAGCGCCGGAGTCGAGCGGCCGCACCTGGCAGAAGCGCTGGAATTTAGGGCCTCCGAGGGTCTCGCGGACAACCGGCCGCACGTGCCGGTCGTCGAACAGTATTGAAAGTGACCCAGGCCGCGCACAATGTTGAAATTGGTTGGCGGTCTTCCCGGTTTGTGGTAGGGTTTCCCAGTTTGCCTGGCCGAAGTGGCTCTGAGCAGGGGGTTTAGCCAGATTTTCTGAATGCGGTCGACACGTTACGCCATCCTGATCGCGAACCGAAAGACGGGGGCCGTACGGCGGTTCACTATCAGCCGCCGACTCCTGTTGTGCGCCCTGATTTCGGCCGTGGGTATCATCGTGACGCCCTTACTCCTGGGCCTCGGGGCCAAGACGGCCGGCGAGGCTGAGCTGGCCGGGCTGCGCCTCACGAACGAAATCCTCCGACTCGAAAACGAGAGTTATCGGGAAGCGACCGGCGAGCTGACCGGTCAGATCGCGTCGCTCCAGACGGTCCTTACGCAGCTGGGCGAACAAGCCCAGCTCGATCCGGCGACCAAAGCGGCGATCGACAAGCTGCCGGCGCTGCTTCGCGCGCGGGCGATGGGCGGCGGCGCGACGCGGATCGATCCGGCGCTCGCGCGTGCCGTGAGCGGCTCGCCAGAAAGCACGTTCGGGATTCTCAGCGATCTGCTCGGCGTGCTCGAAGATCGACTGGCGACCGTCAAGACGAAGATCGAAGGTCAGCAGGCGCTCGCGCGCGCAACGCCGTCGATTTGGCCGTTGGTTCCGCGATGGCTTTCCTCCGGATTCGGCATGCGGCCGGATCCGTTCACGGGCCGTCCGGATTTTCACTACGGTCTCGATATCTCTGCTGATCACGGCACGCCCGTCAAGGCGACCGCGGACGGCACGGTCGAATCCGCCGAGTACTCGGGCAACTACGGCAACGCGGTCCTGATCAGTCACGGCTTCGGCATCGCGACCCGGTTCGGTCACCTGTCACGCTTTGCCGTGCGGCCTGGCCAGACCGTCAAACGCGGCGACGTGATTGGCTTCGTCGGCGCCACGGGCCGCGCTACCAATACCCACCTGCACTACGAGATCCTGCTCAACGGCCAGCCCATCAATCCGTTGCGATTGCTGGCAAGACCGTAAGACCTCGGGTTTCGTTTGTTGCTGGGTCCCTCGACAATCAGCTGGGTTTCCTTGCAAAAAACGAAACCCGAGGTCTTTGATACAATTGTTGGATTACCCACGGCGCTGAAGAGCCGACTGTAGGGATCCACCTCGCCCTCCGCGTCGGCCGACATCGCCGGCCGGCGTCGGCATGATCAATACCCTCCTCGCCAAGGTCATCGGCACGCAGAACGAGCGCGAGCTGAAACGTCTGCGGCCGATTGTCGCGCGCGTCAACGAGCTCGAGTCCGCGACGACGAGCCTGAGCGACGCGCAGCTGCGCGGCCGCACGACGGAGCTGCGTGAACGCGCGGGCCGGGGCGAGTCGCTGGACGACCTGCTGCCCGAAGCGTTTGCGGTCGTCCGCGAAGCCGGGCGCCGCACGCTCAACATGCGGCATTTCGATGTGCAGCTCATCGGCGGCTGCGTGCTGCACGGCGGACGGATCGCCGAGATGAAGACCGGCGAAGGCAAGACGCTGGTCGCTACGCTGCCCGCCTATCTCAACGCGCTCAGCGGCAAAGGCGTGCACGTCGTCACCGTCAACGACTACCTGGCGCGACGCGACTCCGAGTGGATGGGACGCATCTACCGGTTCCTCGGCATGTCGGTCGGCGTGATTCAGCACGAGCTCACGGATGCCGAACGGCAGGTCGCCTACGGCTCGGACATCACCTACGGGACCAACAACGAGTTCGGATTCGACTATCTGCGCGACAACATGAAGTTCGAGCTCGCGCAGTTCGTCCAGCGGGGCCACCAGTTCGCCATCGTGGACGAGGTCGACAGCATCCTGATCGACGAGGCGCGGACGCCGCTGATCATTTCCGGACCCGCCGAAGAGTCCACCGATCTCTACTATGAGGTCGATCGGATCATTCCGAAGCTCACGCCCGGCGCCGTCACGCAGGGCAACGTGAAAGCCGAGGAGCGCGAAGCGCTCGAGACGACCGGCGACTATCTCGTCGACGAAAAGCACAAGACCGTGCAGCTCACCGAGACCGGGATGGCCAAGGCCGAGAAGATGCTCGCGCATCGACTCGTCGCCGGATCGGCGGGTCTGTACGACCCGTCCAACATGCCGCTGCTCCATCACATCCACCAGGGGCTGCGGGCGCACACGCTGTTCAAGCTCGACGTCGAGTACATGGTCAAAGACGGCCAGGTCGTGATCGTCGACGAGTTCACGGGGCGGCTGATGCCCGGACGGCGATGGAGCGACGGCCTGCATCAGGCGGTCGAGGCGAAAGAAAAGGTCAAGATCGAGCGCGAGAACCAGACGCTCGCAACGATCACGTTCCAGAACTACTTCCGCAAGTACCAGAAGCTCTCGGGCATGACCGGCACGGCCGAGACCGAGGCCGAAGAGTTCGCGAAGATTTACAAGCTCGACGTCATCGTCGCGCCGCCGAACCGGCCGCTCCTGCGCAAGGAGGAGCCGGACAGCGTCTACCGCACCGAAAAGGAAAAATACGACGCGATTCTGAACGACATCGTCGCGCAGCAGGAGACCGGCCGGCCGACGCTGGTCGGCACGGTGTCAATCGAGAAATCAGAACGGCTTTCCGGCATGCTCAAGCGGCGTGGCATCAGGCATGTCGTGCTGAACGCGAAGTACCACGCGCAGGAAGCCGAGATCGTCGCGCAGGCGGGACGCAAGGGCAACGTCACGATCGCCACCAACATGGCCGGCCGGGGCACGGACATCCTGCTCGGCGGCAATCCCGAGTTCATGGCGCGGCAGCAGAGCCTCGCCGCACAGATTGCCGAGCGTCTTCCGAAAGGCGAGGAGAAGTTCGTCGACGACGACGACTTCGTCTACTTCTATCACCTCGAGAGCTTCTACCGCGTACCCCGGAAAGAGTACGAGCGGATGTTCGACGAGTTCAAGCGTGAGACCGACGCCGAGCACGAGATCGTCGTCGGAGTGGGCGGACTCCACATCATCGGCACGGAGCGCCACGAAGCGAGACGCATCGACAACCAGCTGCGCGGCCGCGCGGGCCGCCAGGGCGACCCGGGATCGTCACGCTTCTATCTCTCGCTCGAAGACGACCTGATGCGGATCTTCGGGTCCGGCAAAATCTCCGGCCTCATGCAGCGTCTCGGCATGGAAGAGGGCGTGCCAATCGAGCACGGCATGGTCACGAAAGCCATCGAGCGCGCCCAGAAGCAGGTCGAGGCGCAGAACTTCGCCACCCGCAAACATCTGCTCGAGTACGACGACGTGATGAACAAGCAGCGCGAGCAGGTCTACTCGCTGCGCCGCGAGCTGCTCGAGGGCAAGATCACGCTCGGCGAAGGAGAAACCGAGACCGTCGACACGCGCGGCTATCTGATGACGATTGCCGAAGAGATTGTCGCGAGCCTGGTCGACACGCACGCCAACAAAGATCAGGATCCCGAGCAGTGGGATCTCGGGGCGTTGTCCCGGGCGATCAGCGATCTGTTCGGCATCGAGCCCGCCGCCGTCGAAGCGCTGCAGCTCGACCAGGTCACCGCCGACGAAATGACGGATAAGATCCTGGACTTCGTCGTCGCGCGCTACGAGGAAAAGGAAAAGCTCGTCGAGATCGAGCCGTCCATCCTGCGCAGCGTCGAGCGGCAGTTCATGCTGCACATCGTCGACACGCAATGGAAGGATCACCTCTACAGCCTCGACCATTTGAAGGAAGGCATCGGTCTGCGCGGCTACGGCCAGCGTGACCCGCTCGTCGAGTACAAACGCGAGAGCTTCACGCTGTTCCAGGCGATGAAGGACCGGATCGACGAGGACATGATCCGGTATCTGTGGCGGCTGCGTCCGACCGTCGCCGAGGGCAGCCCGCAGCCGGCGGTGCGGCAAGCGCCGCCGCGGCGGCAGGCGCCGATGTCGTTCAGCGCCGGATCGTCGACGACGGCCGGAGCGCCGCAGCGCGCCGCGGCCGGCGGCACCGCGACCGCCACGGCGCCGCGTCCCGCGCGCACGGGCGGCGACGACGCGCCGGTGAAAACGGTGCGCCGCGACGAGCCGAAGATTGGCCGCAACGATCCGTGCTGGTGCGGAAGCGGCAAGAAGTACAAGAAGTGCCATGGAGCATGAACGCAGTGCCGAAAGATAGTGTCCTGATCGAACGTGAACGGCTGGCAGCGGCGAGACAGATTGGCAACGGCCTCCTCGAGGCGCTGACCTTCGACGACATCCTGCTCGTCCCGCAGCACTCGCGCGTGCTGCCGAGCCAGGTCGACGTCAGCTCGCGGCTGACGCGGCGGATCCGCTTGAACGTGCCGCTCCTCAGCGCGGCGATGGACACCGTCACCGAGAGCCGCCTCGCGATCGCCATGGCGCAGCAGGGCGGCCTCGGCGTTGTCCACAAGAATCTCAGCATCGCCGAGCAGGCGTCCGAGATCGATCGCGTCAAGCGATCGGAGAGCGGCATGATCGTGAATCCGATCACGCTCTCGCCGCGGCACCGGATCTACGAAGCGCTCGAGCTCATGAAGCGCTACCGCATCAGCGGCGTGCCGATCACCGAGGATGGCAGCAAGGAAGGGCGGCTGGTCGGGATTCTCACGAATCGAGATTTGCGATTCGAGAGCCAGGTCGATCGGCCGATCGCCGACATCATGACGCGCGAGAACCTGGTCACCGTGCCGGTCGGCACGACCCTGGACCAGGCGCGCGAGATGTTCCACGAGCACAAGGTCGAAAAGCTCCTCGTCGTCGATGCGGATTTCCGGCTGAAGGGGCTGATCACCGTCAAGGACATTCAGAAGCTGATCAAGTACCCGAACGCGTGCAAGGACTCGCTCGGGCGATTGCGGGTCGCGGCGGCCATCGGCGTGAGCGCGGACGCGTTCGAACGCGCCGATGCGCTCGTGCATGCCCACGTCGACGCGCTCGTCGTCGACACGGCCCACGGGCATTCGCAAGGTGTGCTCGACAGCGTCGGGCGTCTCCGCGAGCGCTATCCGGACGTGGATCTGATTGCTGGCAACGTCGCCACGGCCGACGCCACGCGCGCGCTGATCGATCGCGGGGTCGACGCCGTCAAGGTCGGTATTGGCGCGGGATCGATCTGCACCACACGCGTGGTCGCCGGCATCGGCGTGCCGATGATCACCGCGATTGCGGAGTGCGCGCAGGCCGCGGCCGATCACGACGTGCCGATCATCGCGGACGGCGGGATTCGCTACTCAGGGGACATCACGAAGGCGATCGCCGTCGGCGCGAGCGCGGCGATGATCGGGAGCCTGTTTGCGGGAACCGACGAAAGTCCCGGCGAGATCATCCTGTATCAGGGCCGGAGCTTCAAAGAGTACCGCGGCATGGGATCGATCGGCGCGATGCGGCGCGGCAGCCGCGATCGGTACTTCCAGGACGAGTTCGACATCGAGACCAATCCGGACGCGTCCAACAAGCTCGTGCCGGAAGGAATCGAGGGACGCGTCGCCCACAAGGGGAGCGTCGCGGCGATGATCCACCAGCTCATCGGCGGGCTTCGCGCCGGAATGGGCTACTGCGGGTGCGCCGACGTGCCGACCCTTCAACGCGAGGCCCAGCTCCGAAGAGTGACGGCCGCGGGCGTCCGCGAGGGGCACGTCCACGACGTCATCATCACGAAAGAAGCGCCGAACTACCGGGTCGAGTGACCTGTTAACGGTTCCCCTCGGGCAGCGTCTTTCGGTCATGACAAGACGCTCTCTCCTCTTCGCCATCGGGTTGTCCGGACTCTGGCTGAAGGCCTGGCCGGGCCGGGCGCTCGCGGCCGCACAAACGGATCCCGAATGGATTCGCATGTGGGAAGCCGCGCAGAAAGAACGGCCGGCCACGATTCCTTCGATCGCGCGCATTGCGCCAGCCTCCGAACCCGGTCAGCCGCTGATCATTCATGGCCGGCTGCTCGCCAAGGACGGCCGTCAGGGGCTTGGCAGCGTGGTCGTGTTCGCGTACCACACCGGTCAGGACGGTCTCTACGAGCGCCCCGGGCAGCCTGGCTGGCGGCTCAAAGGCTGGGCGAAGACGAACGCCGACGGCACGTTCGAGTTCCAGACGATCAGGCCGGGACCGTATCCGGGTCGCGCGATTGCGGCACACGTTCACCTGTCGGCTGACGGTCCCGGGGCTCCGCGCGAGTGGCTCGATGAGCTCCAGTTTGCCGACGATCCGCTCGTCAAGGACGAGGATCGCCGGAAGTCGGACCAGGCCGGCCCATTCGGGACCATTCGCCCGGTGCGCACGGTCGCCGGCGTTCAGCATTGCGACATCAACTTCCGGCTCACGGGAGCACATCGCTTCTGACGCCTGGCTTCGAACGTGCGGACGTGGCAGGCGCCTCGGTCGCGCAACTTGTGCGCGCGTCGCAGCAGGGCGACCGTGACGCGTTCGGTCAGCTTTACGAGCGCTTCGCGGCCTACGTCCACGCAATCCTGCTCGCCCGGCTGCCGCCGCAGGAAGCGCCCGATCTCGTGCAGGACATTTTTCTCTCGGCGTTCCAGCGTCTTCGCAGCCTGCGCGAGCCGGCGGCATTTGCGGGATGGATCGCCGCGATCGCGCGAAACCGCGCGATCGATTTTTTTCGGCATCCGGCCATGGCCGTGAGCGACGACTCGGCGGACCCACCGGCGGAGACTGTTGCGCCGGACGTACGGCTCGACGCTGCTCGAGCCCTGCAGGCGATTCGAGAGTTGCCGGACGCCTATCGCGAGACGCTGGTCCTCCGTCTCGTCGAAGGCCTGACGGGTCCGGAGATCGCCGCGCTCACCGGGCTCACGCCCGATTCGGTCCGCGTCAATCTGCACCGCGGCTTCAAGCTGCTGCGGGAGCGACTGGGAATTGCCACATGACCACATCCACGCGTGACGACGACTCGAACAGCTACCTGTGGGACCGATCCGGCGAGGTCGACCCGGCGGTCGCGGATTTTGAGCGCGCGTTCGGGCCGCTTGCCTACAGGCCCGCGGAGCGGCCGCTCGCGTTGCCGGCTCCGCCGGTGCTGCCGCCGCGGCGGTGGCCGATCATCACCGCGCTTGCGGCCGGCCTCGTCCTCGTGACCGCGGCATCGCTCTTCTACTGGCGTCTCCAGTGGCCGGCGGGGCAAGCGTGGCGGATGGCGGTCGCCACCGAAAGCGGCGCGCGGACCGACACGCTCGCGGTCGGACAGTCGCTGAAGCTCGACGCGAACTCGACCGCGTCGGTTGACATCGCGCGCCTGGGAACGATGAGCGTCCAGCCGGGCGCCGAGGTCACGTTGCGCACCACGGGCTCGAGACGCCATCAATTGCGCCTCGATCGCGGCGCCGTGCATATTCGCGTCTGGGCCCCGCCACAGCGCATCTTCGTCGCGACGCCTGCCGGCAACATCATCGATCTTGGCTGCACTTTCACGCTCGCCGTGGACGACTCGGGCACCGCGCGCCTCACGGTCCAGACGGGGTGGGTCCAAATGGAGAACGTGCACGGCGAATCGCTCGTGCCAGCCGGCGCCTCGAGCGTGATGACGGCCGATCGCTCGCCACTCGTGCCCCTGTACGACGACGCCTCGCCGGAATTCCAGCGGGCCGTGCGCGCGTTCGAAACCCGCGTGGCCGACGCCAATGTTTCTGCGGAGCTTGCGGCTATCCGGCGCGACGCCCGCGGGCGCGACATGCTGACGCTGCTCATGCTCGCCGTGCGCGAACGCGATACCGTGCGCGCGTCGCTGCTTGAACACGCAGCGACGCTGTCTCCTCCGCCGCGGACGCTGTCCGGCAATCCCGCTGCGTTCGACAGCAACGCGATCTGGGAATGGCGCGGGTCGCTGCCGCTGCCGCCGCCAAAGGCGTGGTGGCGCAACTGGGCCGACGTATTCCCCGGCCGTTAACGCTTGATCGCCGCCGCCGTCCTTGTCTCAGAGGCAATGACCAACGCCTCACCGACAAGCGAGGTGCGTGATGACGCTTCGAAAGATCGCCGCCGGAACGATCGCTGCGGCGCTGCTGATCCCTGCCGCGACTGACCTGTCTGCTTCGGCGACGCGGGACCCTCTCGTCATCGATCGCGGCCAAAGCCGCGTGTCGTTCATGGTGACGAAATGGGGCTTCCTCGAAGTCGAAGGGCTGTTCCACGATTTCAGCGGTGTTGTCGTCTACGATCCGCAGCGGCCGGAGGCGTCGCGGATCGAGTGGCGCGTGAAAGTCGCATCGGTCAAGACCGACGAGCGCAACCGCGATGAATCGCTGCAGCAGCCGGAGTATTTCGACGCCGCGCGCTATCCCGACCTGACGTTCGTCAGCGATCGCGTCACGGCGGTCAGCCCCGCCGAACTGGAGGTGCAGGGGCGGATCACGATCAAGGGCCGCACCAAGCCGCTCACCGTCCGGGTGCGGCACGCCACTCAGAACGAGCCGCGGATGCAACAGCCGGTCGAGCGGTTCGAAACCGAGTTCACGATCAACCGCTACGACTTCGGCATCGTCGGCGGATCGGTCCTCGGACCCGTCATCTCGCGCGAGGCGCGGGTGCGAATTCTCATCGTGGGACGGATGCCGTGATCTCGATCTGACGTCGGTCGCCGCCCAGCGCGTCGATCTTCACGAGGATCGCGTCGAAGGGAGCATCACGCCAGCGATCGGGCCACTCGACAGCCATGACCGTTCCTGACAGCAAATCGTCCAGCGCCAGATCGTCCACCTCTTTCGGGACCAACCGGTACAAGTCGACGTGCTGGAGGGTGATGCGTCCGCGGTACTCCTGAACGATGGTGAACGTCGGGCTGGAGACGTCTTCCGGATCGCAGCCGAGTCCGGCGGCGATCCCGCGGACGAAGGCGGTCTTGCCTGCTCCGAGCGGCCCTTCGAG
>Ga0114129_10000541_pt1 | contig 46363 bp, 54 predicted proteins | sample RhiMetdeltSRZDD1_FD_80071 | JGI IMG/M metagenome (GOLD analysis project Ga0114129, IMG submission 80071) | Populus rhizosphere microbial communities from Tennessee, USA - Rhizosphere MetaG P. deltoides SRZDD1 (version 2) (version 2) | ecosystem: Host-associated > Plants > Roots > Rhizosphere >...
CGATCACCCGCTGTGGACCATGCCCGGCGTGCTCATCACGCCGCACACCGCCGGCTTCGGCCCCTACCTCGACGAGCGCCGCTTCGAGATCCTGCTCGACAACTGTCGCCGCTTCACCGCCGGCCAGCCGCTGCGGAACGTCGTCGACAAGTCTGCCTGGTTCTGACGCGCCTCAGGGCTTCAGCAGGTCCACGCCGACGAGCATGACCTTCGCACCGCTGCGATTTTCCGCCCAGTGCTCGACGTCGCGCGATTCGGTGATGACGCCACCGGGACCCACCATCTTTTCGTAGCCGCCCTGCCGCAGCTCCGTGAGCGTGCCCTGCAGGATGTACGCGAACGCCGGCCGCTGCTTGTGGCTGTGGAAGCCCGCCACGCCGCCGGGCTCGAACGTGATCGTGCGCAGCCGTAGCTGATAACCCGGGAAGTCGGGGGCGAGGTCGATCGTGCTCTCGACTTTCGCGTCGAGTCCCTTGTTCTCCGCCGGCGGGCTTTGCTGTCCGATGGCGGACCCGAGTCCGAGACCGATCCCAAGCGCGACGACCGCGACCAATGCGACACGTGAGGTGTTCATGGCGACCTCCTCGCACGGTAGTAGGACGGCTCTGGTAGCGCGAGATCCTAGGACACTGCATCCGATTACACAACTCACGCTGGCGTCGTTCTTGCCACAGACCTCCGCGGGAGGTGTTTGCGCCATGACGACGATCTTGTTGATCATCGTGATTCTTCTGCTGGTCGGGGCGCTGCCGACGTGGCCGTACAGCAGCGGTTGGGGTTACTACCCGAGTGGCGGTCTTGGCCTGCTGGTGTTGATCCTCATCATCTTGATGCTAACTGGCCGGGTATAACGGGCAGGGGCCGCGTCGCCTTGTACGCGAGGGCGATCGCGGCCACCTGCAGCAATGCCGCGAGCAAAAACGACGCGCCCGGGAGGTCCTGGCCGGGCGCGATGAAGTGCGCGAACGTGAGCGTGAACAGCCCGGGGCCGATGAGGTCGGCAATGCCGCGCAGGCTTCCGTCGAGTCCCTGCAGGCGTCCCTGCTCCGTCAGCTCCACGTGGCGCGTCATCAGTCCTTGTGAGGCGGCCCACGACAGTCCCCACAGCGACAGCAGTCCGATGCCGATGCAGAACAGCGCACCGGTCGGCGCCAACCCATAGGCGGCAAACCCGGCGGCGCCGAACGTGAGGCCCCAGAGCAGCGCGCGCGTCTCGCCGAATCGCCGCACGAACGGCGCGACGAGCGCGCCCTGGACGACGAGCGAGCCAACACCGACGCCGGCAAGTGCCAGGCCCACGGTGCGCGCGTCCCAACCGTAGCGATACGTGGCATAGAGCACGAACGTGCTCGGCAGCGCCGCGTGCGCGACGTGGCGCAGGAACATCATCGCCGCGAGGCCGCGCAGCGCCGGTCGACCGCGCAGGATCGCCAACGCGCCGACGGGATTCGCCCGGCGCCATACCATCGGCGCGCGACGCTCGGGCGGCAGTGACTCCGGCAGCACGAGCAGCCCGTACGACGCGTTGAGCAGGCTAAGCGCCGCGGCCACCCAGAACGGCACGCGGGGGCCGAGCGCTCCCAGCACCCCGCCGAGCGCGGGCCCGAGCACAAAGCCGAGCCCGAATGCCGCGCCGAGCATCGCGAAGCCGGCGGCTCGCTCGCGCTCCGGCGTCACATCGGCGACGTAGGCACCGGCGGCGGTGATGCTGGCCGACGTGACACCGGACAGCACCCGGCCGAGCAGCAGCCAGCCCACGGTCGGCGCGAGCGCCATCAGCACGTAATCCAGTCCGAGCCCCACATTGGACAGCAGCACGATTGGCCGGCGGCCGAAGCGGTCGGACAGCGCGCCCAGCACCGGTGAGGCCACGAATTGCATGGCGGCGAACAGCGTGAACGCGAGGCCGTAGACCTCCGCCGCGCGCGCGGTGTCGCCGCCGAGAAAGGTCACGACGAGCGGCGCCAGCACCGGCGCGATGAGCCCGAGGGCCAGCATGTCGAGCAGCACGGTAACGAAAATGAACGCGAGCGCGGCGTGGCGTCTCCGCATCACCGACGAGAGGATCGACGACGCCGACGGACGCCGTCAAGCGGGACGCATCGCCACCTCGGCCGTGGGGCGGCGGCCGGCCCCGCCCTCGACGATCACCAGACGCACGCGCGGATACGCGGCGAGGCGCCGTCGAACCCGCCACGCGCGCCATCGCGCGCGCAGAGCGCCGCCAGGCGCGAGCGCGACGGCGTCGGCATCGAACGCCTCCGCCTCGCGCTCGATCTCGACGACCGGCGCGCCGAAGCGAACCACCATCTCCACCGGCGGGCGGCCGCTGGCGCGCAGAAGGCACGCCACCGTCTCCCGCATCGTCTCGTCGATCCGCAGCATCTCGCGATAGCGATCCGCGACGACATGATCGTACCGATCGGTGCGGTCGCGCGGAATCGTATGGAAGTAGGCCACACGGACCGCCGCGTCCTGCATGCGCGCGAGCGCGATCAGTCGCGTGAGCTGCGTCAGTCCAGATGCTTCGTCGCCCTCGACGAGCGCGATCAGCATACGAGTCATCACCACGTCCTCCTCGTTCACGAGTCAGCGCGCCGAACATGAAAAAGCGCCGTGACGAAAGCCACGGCGCTCTCTGGGCGGCCGACGCGGCGCCACCCGACCGCCGATATAGCAGCCGCTATGCCAGACCTGCGCGCGGCACGACGCGCGCTTGTTCGACGGCGACTTGCGATACGCGCTGCCCAGGACGTAGGCGGCCCGGCGCCGTGGCTCGGCGCTGCTCGAATGAGCAGCGCGGGGACGCTCGCCTTCTGTTTGGGCGATCGGGCTCTCCGCGGTTGACCACGCTGCGGGCACGTCGTAAGTTCTGCCCGCCATGAGCGATCTCTGCTTTCTCACCGCCGTCGAGCTGGCCGATCGGATCCGCCGTCGCGATGTGTCCGTGACCGAAGTGGTTCGCGCGCACCTCACACAAATCGAGCGGGTGAACCCGACGATGAACGCCATCGTCACGCTCACCGCCGAGCGCGCGCTCGACGAGGCAAAGGCCAAGGACGCGGCGCTCGCGCGCGGCGCGGCGACCGGCGCCCTCTTCGGACTGCCGATCGCGCACAAGGACCTGGTGCCCACCAAGGGCATCCGGACCACGTTCGGTTCGCCGATCTATCGCGACAACGTCCCGAGCGAGGATGGGCTGATCATCGAGCGCTTGCGCACCGCCGGCGCCGTCACGCTGGGCAAGACGAATACGCCGGAGTTCGGCGCCGGTTCGCAAACGTTCAACGAAGTGTTCGGACGCACCCTGAATCCTTACGATCCCAGCAAGACGTGCGGCGGCTCGTCCGGTGGTGCCGCCGTCGCGCTGGCGTGCGGAATGGTTCCGATCGCCGATGGGAGCGACACCGGTGGCTCGCTCCGCAATCCGGCGGCGTTCTGCAACGTCGTCGGTCTGCGTACGTCACCCGGGCGCGTGCCGGTGTGGCCGCGCGAGCTCGCCTGGTCGGCGCTGAGCGTGCAGGGCCCGATGGCGCGCACCGTCGCCGACGTCGCCCTCCTGCTGAGTGCAATGGCCGGACCGGATCCGCGCTCGCCGATCGCGATCACCGAGGCCGGCGATCGGTTCCGGCAGCCGCTCGATCGCAGCTTCCGCGGTGTCCGGGTCGCGTGGAGCCGCGACCTCGGCGGTCTGCCCTTCGATTCCCGCGTAACCGCTGCGCTCGAGCCGCAGCGCAAAACGTTCGAGACGCTCGGATGCGTGGTCGAGGAAGCCCAGCCAGACCTGCGTGACGCGCGCGAAATCTTCCAGGCGTTGCGCGCTTTCGCCTTCGCGACGCGCTACGGCCCCATGCTGGCTGAGCACCGGCATCAGATCAAGGACACGGTCATCTGGAACACCGAGCAGGGGCTCAAGCTCACCGCGCGCGAGCTGGCCGAGGCCGAGGTCAAGCGCACGGCGCTCTACCATCGCGTCCGGACGTTCATGGAGCGCTGGGAATTCCTCGTGCTGCCCGCGACGCAGGTGCAGCCCTTCGACGTCACGCAGCCGTACATCACCGAAATCGAGGGCGTCATGTTGCCGACCTACATCGACTGGATGCGGGCGTGCTCGGACATCACGGTCACCGGCTCGCCGGCCATTTCCGTGCCGGGAGGTTTCACGCCCGAGGGGTTGCCGATCGGGCTGCAAATCGTCGGCCGGCACCAGGATGACTGGGGCGTGCTGCAGCTGGCTCACGCATTCGAGCAGGCGACGGGCTTCGGACGCCGCCGCCCGCCGGTGGCCGCATGAAGCTCGTGCGCTGGGGGCGCGCGGGCGCGGAAAAGCCCGGCATGATCGACGCCGCGGGCGGCGTGCGGGATCTGTCGCGCGTGGTGAAGGACATCACAGCTGATGTGTTATCGCCGGCGAGTCTCAAGCGGCTGCGCGGGCTGAAGGTCGAGCGGCTGCCGCTCGTGCGCGGCCGGCCGCGGCTCGGGTGTCCGCTGACCGGCATCGGCAAGATGGTGTGCATCGGGCTGAACTACAGCGACCACGCGCGCGAAGTCGGCCGCCCCGCGCCCGACGAGCCGACGCTCTTCATCAAGGCCAACAGCGCGATCAACGGCCCCCACGATCCGATCGTGCGTCCACCGGGCGCCACGAAGCTCGACTACGAAGTCGAGCTGGCCGGCGTGATCGGGCGTGATGCGCGTAACGTCAGCGAGGCCGACGCGATGAAGCACGTCGTCGCCTACACCATCGTCGACGACGTCTCCGAGCGCGCGTTTCAGATGGAGCGCGGCGGCACCACGACCAAAGGCAAGAGCGCCGACACCTTCGCGCCGATCGGCCCCTGGCTCGTCACCGCCGACGAGGTCGGTGACCCGCAGGCGCTCGAGGTGTGGACGACGGTCAACGGCGAATCACGCCAGCGCGGCCACACCAAGGACATGATCTTCTCAGTGCGCGCGCTCGTCGCCTACGTCAGCCAGTTCATGTCGCTGCGCGCGGGCGACCTGATCTCCACCGGTACGCCCGCCGGCGTCGCGCACGGCATGAAGCCGCCGCGCTATCTGCAGCCCGGCGACGTGGTCGAGATGGGGATCACCAAGCTCGGCACGCAGAAGAACAAGATCGTCGCTCGCTGACGTCACTCCCCGCCCGCCGGCGCCGGCTGCGCCCCGACCACGCGGCGGCGAACCTGCACGACGGTCGCGATCATCACCAGCATCACCCCCGCGATCGTGAGGAACATCCCGCGCGGCTCGCCGTGATCGAGGAACCAGCCATACACCGGCGGCGCGATGAGCGAGCCGATGTCGAGACCCGAGTAGACGAACCCGAACACCTTGCCCGATGAGCCGCGCGGCGTGGCCGCGCGCACGAGCATGTCGCGCGACGGCGCGGTGACGCCCATCGAGAAGCCGGTTAGCGCCATGACGGCGCTGACCGCGCCCAGCGGCAGCGCGCCGGAGGCGAGGACGACCGTGAGCGCCGCGGCGCACAGCACGCCGACGGCGGCGACGACGTCGTGTCGCGTCGCCCGATCGGCGAGGACCCCGCCGGTCAGCACGCCCGACGCGTTGCCGAACAGATAAACCGTCAGCGCCCCCGTCGCCAGCACGAGCGGCGCCTGGTAAATTGCGCCGAGCGCCGGCACCGCAAACGTCTGGATGCCGCTCGTCGACGCCGTCAGCAGGATGAAGTAACCGAAGGCCATGAGGATCGGCACCGCGGTGAGCAGTCGCAGATCGGCGCGCAGTCCGGCGCCCTCGGTGCGTGGCAGCGGTAGCATCCGCGCGCCGAGTCCGCGCGTCTGCAGCGTGATGACGAGCGTCGCCGCGAGCGCAACGCCACCGGCGGTGAGGAGCGCGATGCGCCACCCCGCCAGATGCGTGACGGTGCCGACGAGCAGCGGCGCGATGACCCAGCCGATGTTGCCGGAGACCTGATGCAGGCTGTACGCGCGCGCGATGCGGCGGGCGCTCACCGTGCTATTCAGGATCGAATAGTCGGCCGGATGGAAGACGCTGTTGCCGAGCCCCGCGAGCGCGGCGATCGGCAGCAGCGCCACGTACGTCGGCGCCAGACCAGCGCACGCGATGGCCGCGCCAAAGAGCGCCATGCCCAGCAGCAGCACGCGCCGCGCGCCGAAATGGTCGACCAGGAAGCCGGCGATGGGCTGCGCGATCCCGGATACCGCGTAGAACACGCTGGAGATCAAGCCGAGCGCCACCCACGACACGCCGAGCTCGTCGCGCAGCAGCGGAAACAGCGGGGGCAGCGTGAGCTGCAGGAAGTGGCTCACGGTGTGGCCGCCCGCGATGAGCGCGATGACGCGGACGTCGTCCCGGAGCGAGCGGTCCACTGAGAACGGTCCTAGGCGACGGGCTTCAGCGCGGTCAGGTGCGGCAGCACCTCGCTCGCGAAGCGGTCGATGGACGCGCCGGCCTCGGCCTCGGTGACGTCGCCGAAGATCGGCCGAATGACAAGATACGTGCAGGTGCTGACGTCGATCTGGCGCTCGAGCTCTTCGCGCACACGCGCGGCGGTGCCCGCCACCGCGAGCCCGCGCTGCCGCGCCTCGTCGAAATCGCGCGCGAAGCGGATCGGCGACGAGCCGAAGTCGCGCCAGAGTTTCGTGAGGTTGGCGAACCACGTGGCGTAGTTCGGCCGCGCGATGGCCTCGGCCTCGGCGTCGGTCGGCGCGACCACGACGTGTCGGGTCATGCCGAGCTTGGGCATCGGCGCGGTTCCCTGCTTGCGATGCCAGACGTCACGGTAACGCGCGAACAGCTCTTTGGCGCCCTCGGCCGGATGGTTGCTCAGCACGTGCACGCCGTTGGCGGCGGCCCACTCGGCGCCGCGATCGTGGCCGAGGCCGTACCACAGCGGCGGATGCGGCTTCTGGAAGGGCCGCAGCACCATCGGGACCTTTCGGTATGTATAGTGCGGGCCCCGGTGCTCGAGCACCTCGCTCGTGAGGCCGGCCAGAATCACCTCGAGCGCCTCGCGATAGATCTCCTCGGTCTCGAACGGGTGCAGATCGAAGTACGCCATCTCGTACGGCACGATGCCGCGGCCGACACCGAGATCGAAGCGCCCCCGCGACATCTGATCCAGCATGCAGATCTCTTCGATCAGCCGGAGCGGATCGTAAAGCGGCAGGCAGTAGACACACGGGCCGAGGCGAATGCGTCGCGTACGCTGCGTGGCCGCGGCGAGGAAGATGCCGGGCGCGGGCGCCATCCCGAGCGGCGTGGCGTGGTGCTCGGCGAGATGGTAAGCATGAAAACCCGCCGCGTCGTACCGCTCGAGCAGGCGCAGGCGGCTCGCGTAATGCTCGTCGAGCGGTACGTTGCGGCGGTCGAGGTGGTCGAAGACCCCGATGTCCACGCGCTAGGCGCTGATCGTCTTCTTGATGCTGTCGATATGTCCGTCCATGTGACCGATGAGAATTCCGACCACGGCCTGCTCGGTGGTCATGGGCGGCATGCCCTTGAGGGCCGCCGCGGAACGGGCGAGCGCCGCGTCGTCGAGGCTACGCACGACCGCCGCCGCCTCCGCCACATTCTTCTTGTGCAGCGCCACCGTGTCGGCCTTGCCGACGTTGGCGAAGTCCTTCGCGTGCTTGGCGTTGCCGGCGTTGATGTCGTCCATCGAAATCGACGCCGTGTGCTGACCGGACGCGAGCGACTTGATGAGGCCGGCGATTCCCGCGTGCGACTGCGCGAGGTGGTGGGCGGTGACTCCGACCGACCACTTCTCGCCCTGCGTCATCTTCTTCCAGTCGGCGTCGCTCAGCTTCTCGAGGACCGACGTCGCTTCCTTGGCCTTGGCCTCGAACTGCTTTGCCAACGCTTCGGCTTTTGCACCCATGCTAGTCCCTCCTCTGGCGGCGCAGTATACTCCCCTTCACCAACGCATTCGTCAGGAGGCCGCGAGTCATGAGCGTGCACATCGACATCAACTGCGACATGGGCGAGAGCTATGGCCGCTGGACCCTCGGCGCCGACGAAGAGATCATGCCGAACATCACCTCCGCCAACATCGCATGCGGTTTTCACGGCGGTGATCCGCACGTCATGCGCCGTTCCGTCGAGCTGGCCGTGCAGCACGGCGTCGCGGTGGGCGCGCATCCGGGCTTGCCGGACCTGATGGGTTTCGGACGGCGCCGCATGGACGTGTCGCCGCAGGAGCTCAAGGACATCCATCGCTACCAGGTCGGCGCGCTCGCCGCGTTCGCGCAAGCGGCCGGCACCACGCTGCAGCACGTGAAGGCGCACGGCATCCAGTACCACATGTTCGAAGAGAACCTTCCGCTCGGCCGCGCCTCCGCCGAGCAGGTGGTCGAGCTCGATCCGAATATCATTTTGATGACGATGGCCATGACGAAGTACGACGCGGAGGCGCGCAAGGTGAAGGGCTGCCGCGTCGCCGCCGAGGGCTTCGCGGATCGCGTCTACGCCGACGACGGTCAGCTCGTCTCGCGCAAGCTCGGCAAGGACGCGCTCGTGTCCGATCCCGCCAAGGCCGCCGATCAGGCCGTGCGCATGGTGATGGAGCACAAGGTCCGCACGATCACGGGCAAAGTCATCGACGCGAAGATCGACACCATCTGCATCCATGGCGACAGCCCGGGCGCCGAGAAGATCGTGGCGGCGGTGCGCGACGGGCTCGTCAAGGCGGGCGCCGTCGTCAAGCCGCTCCGGGACTGGTTCGGCAAGTAGGGCGTCAGTCGGCCGCAGCGAACACCACGCCGCTGGGCTGGCGCAGCTCGTCCTCGCTCTTCATCACGTCCTCGGCCGCCTGCGCGAGCGCGACGATGCGTCCATACGCGTCGGCTGAGCGGCGACACAGCTCGACGAGTCGCGCCGGGTCACCGGCCCGCGCGCGCGTGAGCGCGACCGTGCGCTCGGCGGTCGCGCGCAGCGGCGGATCGGCGACGTTTCCGAGCGTCGTCCACGCCGCGGCACCGTCCCCGTGCTCGACCTGAACTCGGGCGACTCCGATCAGCGCGGCGCTCTTCGCTGGCTCCTCAACGACGCTCGCGACGGTCTGCAGCGCCGCCGGCACACCAGCGTCGCGCGCCTGTCTCGTCACAACCGCCTGTACGGCCGAGACACGCGCCGTCCGGTCGCCGAGTCCGCGCGCCATCGTCAGCGCGCCGGGGACATCGGTCTTCGCCTGCGCACGCACGACCGCGACGAGTGCCTGATCGCGCATCGAGGGATCCTTGATCCGCACCGCCGTCGCGCGGGCGCCGTTGAGATCACCGCGCGCCGCTTGCTGCGCCACGACGCCGGAAATCGCGAGCTCACGCACGCCAAACCTCGAGCCTTCCGGAAGCTCCTCGGCCGTGCGGAGCGCGCCGGCGACGTCTCCGTTCTTGGCCTGCAGCGCCGCGAGCGGCCCGTTGAGGGCCTGCCGGTTCGGGCTCACGATGGCGCGTGCGGTTGCGAGCGCGCCGGCGAGGTCGCCGTTCTCGACCTGCGCCAGCGCAACCTGCATCTCCACGTCGGGATCCGGGGTGGCCAAGGGCATCGATCGCAGCGTGGCGATCGCGCCCGCGTGGTCTCCCGCGCGCGTCTGCGCCTCCGCGATGACGCGCATGAGACGGAACGTCACGTTCGGCTCGCCAGGCGCCGACGCCGAGGCGGCCGTTCGTAGCGCACCGGCCACGTCGCCGCGCGCGACCTGCGCGCGCACGATGGCCTCCAACGTCTGCCCCTGAACGAACAATGCCGGCAATGTCCTCACGGTCGCGAGCGCCGCCGCGGTGTCGCCGGTAGCCGCGTAGGCCACAGCGATCGCCTGCACGACGACCAGGGTGTTCTGGCGATCGGGCAGGCTCGACGGAACGCCGGTCAAGGTCTTCTCGGCGGCGGCGACGTCGCCGACGGCCGCTTGGGCGCGCGCGAGATTTCGCAGCGCGCCGCGCTCTGCGTCGTCGCGCAGCCGCGGTGCGTCTTTCTCGGCCTCGCTCACGAGCGCGCGCGCCGCCGCCAGACGCGCCGGGCCGACCTTCGAGGGCGGCTCGCCCGCGAGCGCCGGCGTCGCGATCAGCAGCGCGGCGAGCAGCCGCGCGCCGCTGCCCAGACGTTTACTCCTTCCCGGTATATCCGGCGCGGTGGAAGTAGTTCGCGTTGTAGAACTGCAGCACGAGGTCCCGGTACACGGCCGGCTCGTAGCGCGGCGGGTCGCCGGGTCCCGTGCACGTCGGCAGCACCTCGATCCGTGCGGCCGGGTCGGGGCTGTAAAAGAAGGCGATGGAGTAACGGTCCCGGCCCGAGTCGTTGAGCACGCCGTGCGGTGTGGACAGGAAGCGGTCGTTCGACCACCGCTTCATCACGTTGCCGAGATTGACGAGGAACGTTCCGTCGATGACGGGCGGCGCGAGCCACTCGCCGTTCGGCAGCCGCACCGCCAGCCCCGGCACGTCCTCGCGGGCGAGCATCGTGATGAACGAGTTGTCGGTGTGCGGTCCCTGACCGAACTGCTCGTCGTCGTCGGAGTCTTGCGGCGGATAGTGCAGGAAGCGCAGATTGATATGCGCCTCGTTCGCGAAGTAGGGCGCGAAGAAGTCGGCCGGCAGATCGAGCGAGCGCGCCAGCACCGGCAGCAGGCGCTGCCCGAGCGCCTCCATCGTCTTGAAGTAGGCGACCATCATTGCGCGCATGCCTTCGTGCCCGGCCGGCCACTGGTTGCGACCGCGCAGCGGGGCACCAGCCACGACGTCGGGATGGTCCGCTCCGCGCTCGTGGCTGATGAAGAAGCTCTCGTTGAAGTTGGGACGCGTCGCCTTGTGGACGGTCGAGGCGCGCTGCATGCTCTGGTTCACCGGCAGATAGCCGATGTTGTTCTCGTTGAGCTTCAGCGCCATCTTCTGCTCGAGCGGCAGCGCGTGGAACTCGCGCGAGGCCGCAAACACCGCCTGCACGATCCGCGGCGACACGCCGTGGCCGGCGAGGTAGAAAAAGCCGATGCGCTCGCACGCGTGCCGCATCTGCGCGGCGACGGCGGCGAGTCCGCCGGGCTCACCACGGAACGCGGGCCCGATATCGATCACGGGAATGGTGCGCGTGACTTCGTCGAGGTCCTTCACCGCCATCGTCTTGAAGATGTTCATGAGGCCTCCCGCCGCGTGAACAATACCATTGCCCGCCCTGCTACTACGTATAGGCTCGCCTCGGACGGCGGGGCCCCACGCAGGCTCGCCTGCGGCTGCGGCTCGCACTACGGCCCCGCGAAATCCAATGGCCGCGCTACGGTGCTGCCGCGCGCGGGTCCAGCACGTCGCGCAGGGCGTCGCCGACGAGGTTGAGCGCCAGCACGATGACGAAGATCGCCAGACCGGGCAGCAGCACGACGTGCGGACTCAGGATGACGAACTGCCGGCCGGTCGCGAGCATGCTCCCCCAGTCGGCGGTCGGCGGCTGAGTCCCGAGACCGAGAAAGGACAGCCCGGCGGTGGCGAGGATCTTGGCGCCGACGTCCAGGCTGAAGGCGACGATCACCGGCGAGAGCAGGTGCGGCAAGACGTGGCGGCCGAGAATCACGACGTCGCTGGCGCCCAGCGCGCGTGCCGCCTCGACGAATTCGCGCTCGCGTAGCGAGAGCACGACCCCGCGGACCAGCCGCGTATAGAGCGGAAAGCCCACGATGGCGATCGCCACCATCGCGTTCCGCAACCCCGGGCCGAGGCCCGCTACGATCGCGATGGCGAGCAGCACGTACGGAAACGCCATCAGAATGTCGGTGAGCCGCATGATGACCGTTTCGATCCAGCCCGTGTAGAAGCCGCCGAGGATGCCGAGCGTCACGCCGATCAGCATGGCGGCGGCCGCCGATGCGACGCCTGCAAGCAGCGAGACGCGGGCGCCCCACACCAGCCGGGCGAGCAGATCACGGCCGAATTCGTCGGTGCCGAGCGCGTGCCCCGCGGTCAGCGGCGGCCGCAAGCGGTGCGGAGTGTCCACGACGTCGGGGTCGGCGAGCGGCAGCCACGGCGCCAGCACCGCCGCCGCCACGGCCGCCAGGAGCGCGAGCGCGGCGACGACGGCGAGACGGTTGCGGCCGGCGAGCCGACCGAGGGCACGCCGTCGCCGGACGGTCTCGACCGCGCGCGGAATGCTGACGGTCACCGCGCCAGCGTCACTCATAGCGGATCCTGGGATCGAGCCAGGCATACAGCAGATCGACGCCCAGGTTCACGAGCACGAAGGACAACGCGACGACGAGGACGCAGCCCTGCACGAGCGGAAAATCGCGCGCGAGGATCCCCTGCACCATCAGCGTGCCGACGCCCGGCCACGCGAACACGGTCTCGGTGAGCACGGCGCCCCCGAGCAGGTAGCCGGCCTGGACGCCGACGACGGTCACGATGGGCACCAGCGCGTTGCTGAGGCCGTGGCGCAGCACGACGGCGCGGTTGCTCACGCCCTTCGCGCGCGCGGTTCGCACGTAGTCCTGACCGAGGGTCTCGAGCATCGCGCTGCGCGTGAGCCGCGCGACGATCGTCACCGACGCGGCGGCGAGGGTGACGGCGGGCAGGATCAGATGACCGAGCAGATCACGAAGATCGCCACCGCCAAACGGCGAGTACATGCCGGAGGCAGGCAGCCAGCCCAGCCAAAGCGCGAAGATCACCATGAGCACGATCCCGAGCCAGAACGACGGCATGCTGGCGCCAAACAACGATGCCACCGCGCTCAGACGATCGAGGATCGAGTTGGGCCGCGTGGCCGCCGCCACGCCCAGCGCGACGCCGACGGTCGTCGAGAGCAGCAGCGCAGTCGCAGTGAGCAGCAGCGTCGCGCGCAGGCGCGTGAGCACCTCGCCGAGGACCGGACGCTTCATCCACAGCGAGCGCCCGAGGTCGCCGCGGACAACGTGGCTGATCCAGTGCACGTACTGCACGTGGAGCGGCTCGGTGAGCCCGAGATCCGCGCGCAGGCGCGCCAGATCTTCCTTCGTGGCCTGCGAGCCCAGCATGATCTCGGCCGGATCGCCCGGTGAGAGATGCAGGACCATGAAGATGATGACCGAGACGCCGAGCAGGACCGGCACCAGCAGCAGAAGCCGGCGCGCGAGGTAGCGCCTCACCTCAGCGCTCGGCGGAGCTCACTTCCCGTTCGCCTTCATGACGGCGCCGTACACCATGTTCTTGAGCAGCGGCCGGTAGTACGTGCGCTGCTTCGGTGACTGCATCGAGAACACGACGAACAGGTCCTCTTTCGGGTCGATCCAGAAGTACGTGCCGCCGGCGCCGCCCCAGTTGAATTCGCCGATCGATCCCGGCACGCTCGCGACTCCCGCATCGCGGCGGACCGCAAACCCGAGCCCAAAGCCGAAGCCCGCCCCGGGCAGGTAGAGCGGCCCAGGCGCGATGGAGGCGTCGAGATGGTCGGACGCCATGTACGCGACGGTCTTGGGGCTGAGAATCCGCTTGCCGTCGAGGACGCCGCCGTTGAGTAGCATCTGGCAGAAGCGCGCGTAGTCCATGGTGGTGCCGACCATGCCGCCGCCACCCGATTGCCAGCGCTGCGGCTGACGCGGATCGAAGAACTCCGTATTGGTTCCGATCGTACGGTCGTCGGGGAACGCCTCGGCGATGCGCGGCTGGCGCGTCTTGTCGGTGACGTCGAAGGCCGTGTCCTTCATGCCGAGCGGATCGAGGATGCGCTCCTTCTCGAACTCGTAGAGCGACTTCTTCGACACGACCTCGACGACGCGGCCCAGCACGTCGGTCGAATGGCTGTAATCCCACACCGCGCCCGGGTGATTGGCGAGCGGCAGCTTCACCAGCCTGTCGATGAACTCGGCGTTCGTCGGATCGCCGTCGAAGAGTTTGGCGTCGAGCCAGCGCTTCTTCACCAGCGTGCTGCCGAAGATGCCGTAGGTCAGCCCCGACGTATGCCGCATCAGGTCCTGGATCGTCATGGGTCGGCGCGGCGACACCAGATCGAGCGCCGGCGTCCCATCGGGCCCCGGCTTCTCGACGCCGACCTTCATCTCGCCGATCTGCGGGATGTACTTCGCGACCGGATCGCTGAGCGCGAGCTTGCCCTCTTCGAGCAGGATCATCGTGGCCACTGAGGTGATCGGCTTGCTCATCGAGTAGATGCGGAAGATCGCGTCCTTGGTCATCGGTGTCTTCGTGCCGGGATCCAGCACGCCGGCGGTTTCGAACAGCGCCAGCTTGCCGTGGCGCGCCACCAGCAACACCGCGCCGGGGATCTGGCCCTTGTCCGAGTCCGCACGCAGCATCGTCATGAGACGGCCGAGCTGCTCCGAGGACAGGCCCACCTGCTCCGGCTTGACGGTCGGCAGCGTCTGCGCCCACACGGGCGTCAGCGCGAGCGTCGTGAGCCACAGCACCACCGCGAGCAGCGTCGTCATCCTCTTCATGGCGTTGCGTTGCCTCCTCGACTCAATGAGCGCTCACGGGAGCGTCGCTCACTTGAGCGAAATCGTCTCGACACGCAGGTCGAAGCTCGGATGCAGCTTGAAGCCTTGCACGCGCTTGGCGTGCGCCGCCGTCTGGATCTCGTGGTCCACGAACACCCAGGGCGCGTCGTCGACCAGAATGCGCTGCGCCTCGCGGTAGAGCTCGGCGCGCTTCTTCTGATCCGTGGTCAGCCGCGCCTGGTGGAGCAGCTCGTCGTACTTGTCGTTGCGGTAGAGCGCGCGATTCGGACCGTTCGGCGTCCACTGGCTCGAGTGCAGCAGCGGGTACATCACCATGTCCGGATCTTCGTTGCCCGCCATCCAGGACAGCGCGAACAGATCCTGTTCTTTGGTGCGCAGCTTGGCCAGGTACGCGCCCCACTCCATCGTCTGCAGCGTCACGTTCACGCCGACGGCCTTCAGATTCGACTGGATCACCGTGGACATTGCTACCGGCGATTGCATGCCGGAGCCCGATTCCGGCACCCACAGCGTGGTGGAAAAGCCATTGCCGTAGCCGGCCTCGGCCAACAGCTTCTTCGCGCGCTCCGGATCGTAGGGATAGGCCTTGAGGGCGGGGTCGGCGCCCCACGTGTTGGGCAGCACCGGTCCGCGCGACAGCGAGCCGGTGCCCTTGAGCACGTCGCGTACGATCGCGTCCTTGTTAACGGCGTAGTTCAGCGCCTGACGCACGCGCTTGTCGTCGAAGGGCTTCTTCTGGTTGTTGATCCCGAGGTACCAGACGTGAGCGCCCACCTGCTTCAGCAGCGTCACCTTCGGATTGTTTTCGAGTTGGGCGACATAATCCGGCGGCGTGCCGACGATCAGATCGACCGCGCCCGTGAGGAGCTCGGTGAGCCGCGCCTGGTCCTCCACGATGGGTCGATAGATCACCCGGTCGATCTTGACCGGATGCTTCCAGTAGCCGGCGTTTTTCTCGAGCACCACGCGCTGGCCGCGATCCCAGGAGACGAACTTGAACGGTCCCGTGCCGACCGGGCTGTTCGGATAGTCGACGCCGAGCTTCTTCACCGCGGTCGGGCTCACGATCGAGGCGGCACCCGCGGTGAGCACGGCGAGAAAGGACGCGCGCGGCTCCTTGAGCACGAACTCAACGGTCTGCGAATCCACGACCTCGACGGCTTTTACGTTGCCGAAGAAGTAGTTCGCGAACGGATACTTGCCGACCTTGTTGAAGGGATGCTCCGGCAAGATCTGGCGCTCGATGGAGAACTTCACGGCTTCCGCGTCGAACGGCGTGCCGTCGTGGAAGGCGATCCCTTTGCGCAGCTTGAACGTGTAGTGCAGGCCGTCCTTGCTGATGCTCCACGATTCCGCCAGGCCGGGGACGACCTGCGTGCTCTCGTCGGGAAACGTCACGAGCGTCTCGACGATACGGCGGCCCACGCGATTGGAATTCAGATCGGTAACTTGCGCGGGATCGAGGTTCACCGGCTCGGCCACGAGGCCGACGACGAGCGTGCCGGCGGGCTGCGCCGCCGCGACTGCCGGCGCTCCGAACGCCACGAGCAATGCGACGAGCGCGATCCACATGATGGCCGCCTCCTGAGCGCCGTCACGGTATACGATCGGGCGCGAGGGTGCAAGGCACGGGAGTAGAATCGCCGAGGAGGCGAACCATGAGATACGAGATCGTCGATGGTTGGGAGCAGCTCCCGAAGGGGTTCGAGCATCGCGATGTGGCCGGAGTCGCGGTGGACGGCGAGGATCGGGTGTTCCTGATCTGCCGCGGCGACCATCCGGTCATCGCGTACGACGAAAAAGGGAACTTCCTGCGCTCGTGGGGCGAGGGGGACTTCACCTATCGTACCCATGGAATCTCCGTCGCTCCCGACGGCACCATCTGGGCCACCGACGACGGCAACCACACCGTTCGCCAGTTCACGCCGCAGGGCAAGCTGCTCCGAACCCTCGGCACGCTGAACACGCCGTCCGATACCGGTTACGACGGCAAAGACTACATGACGATTACGCGACCGGCCGGGCCATTCAATCGCCCGACCAATCTCGCGATCGGCCCCAAGGGCGATCTGTACGTCTCGGACGGTTACGGTAACTGCCGCGTGCACCAGTTCTCGCCGACGGGCACGCTCAAGCGCTCGTGGGGCGAGCCGGGCACGGGGCCTGGCCAATTCTATCTGCCGCACGGAATCGCCGTCGCCGCGGACGGACGCGTGTTCGTGTGCGATCGCGAGAGCGATCGGATCCAGATCTTCAATCCCGACGGCGAGTATCTGTCGGAGTGGAGCGATGTGCAGCGGCCGACCCACGTCGTGTTCGACGACGCCGGTCGCGCGTACGTCTCCGAGCTGTGGTGGCACAAGGGCCAGACGTCGCGCCGCCACGGCGTGACGCAAGATCCCAAGCACGGACGCGTCAGCGTGTTCGATCGCGACGGACGGCTGCTCGCGCGCTGGGGCACGCCCGAGGCGACGAAACCAGGGAGCTTCGCCGCCCCGCACGGACTCGCGGTCGACAGCAAGGGAGCCGTCTACGTGGCCGAAGTGACGTGGACGTTTGCGGTCAGCCGCGGTCTGGCGCCGGCGGACTGCCACACCTTCCAGAAATTCGCGCCGCGCGCGTGAGGGCGGCGCTGGGCCGCATCACTCTGGTGTTGCTCGCGGGTGTGCTGCTGGCCGGTGCCGCCGCCAAGGGCGCCGTCCGTGTCGACAACTGGAACACGCTCGCAGCTGGGCCCGTGGACCTGTCGGTGTGGCGGGTCTATCCGTTCACGGACTCCGGGAAGTTCAAGGATGCGCCGGACATCGTCGTGGACGACGGCCGGCGGGCCCTGCGGCTGCGAACCGCGAACGAGGCGATGCGAATCGGGCGCGCGTTGAAGGTCGACGTGAAGACCACGCCGTGGCTCACCTGGGAGTGGAAGGCGCTCGACCTGCCCGTGGAGGCGGACGTTCGCAATCCGAAGCGCAACGATCAGGCCGCGCGCATCATGCTGATGTTCGAGGGCATGAAGGGAATCCTCTATATCTGGGACACCGTCTCCCCCGTCGGCACGGAGAGGCGTCCCGACGAGCTCGACATTTTCGACCGCGTGCTGATCGTCGTCCGTTCGGGACCGACCGGCGTCGGTCAGTGGGTGCGCGAGCGGCGCGATGTCCTGGCCGATTACAAGCGAGTCTTCGGCGAGAACCCCCGGCCGATCAAGTGGGTCGGCTTCGAAGCGCACTCGAACGATACGCACTCTCGCAGCACGGCGCTGTTCGGTACCGTGACGTTCGAATCGCGCTGAGGCGCGGGCGCGCACGATGCGCGTCGTCGCATGGAACATCCGGGCGGGCGGCGGCGTTCGCGCCGCGTCCATCGCGCGTCAACTCGTGCGGTGGCAGCCCGATGTCGTCACGCTCTCGGAATTTCGCGCGACGCCGCCAAGCGCACGGCTCGCGGCGCGGCTGGCGGCCGCCGGCTTCCCCCATCAGCTGGCGACGTGTGATCCGCGCACCATCCAGCGCAACGCGCTGCTCGTGGCCTCGCGGTGGCCGGTGCAGCGTCTCCAGATCCGCCCCGCGCCGCGTGATCGCTGCCGCTGGCTGCTCGCCGTCGTCGATGCACCGGTGCCGCTCGTCCTCGGCGCCATGCACGCGCCCAATCGCGTGACGGGCCGCAAGTATCCGTTCCTCACCGCGGTCCTCGGCTGCGCTCGCCGCTGGCAGCTCGGCCCCGCGCTCCTCATCGGCGACACGAACTCGGGCCGGCGCGGTCTCGACGAGGAAGTGCCCGCGTTCAACGTTCACGAAGAGGGTTGGATCGACGCGCTGGCCGCCTGCGGGTGGACCGATGCGTTTCGCCATCGGCGCGTCGAGGCGCGCGCCTACACGTGGTATTCGCCGAACGGGCGCAACGGCTTTCGAATCGACCAGGCGTTCGTCAACGCGGCGCTGCTCGCGCGGCTCAAGGACGCCACGTATGTCTGGGGCGGCGCCGCCAGCCGCGGCCGGCGCGACCGGCTGAGCGATCACGCCGCGTTGCTGGTGGACTTGGCGGACGCTTAGAGGTCGGCGCGGGCCGCGGGCACGCGCGCAGCGCGCCGGCGAGACCCGTGTTTCGGGTATCGTCGGACACGACTGAACATCGGCGCACATTCACAGGCGCACCGCAGTCTCGATTTGCGTGGTCGAGCCCGGCGGCGCGCGGCACGGCAGCCGCAGTGAGCACGGGCGCAGCGCGCCGGGCTGCGGTGCCGCGCAGCGCGGCCGTGTGAGACCCGTGTTTCGGGCATCGCGTCGGACCCGGCTGAACATCGGTGCACCATGGCAGGCGCACCGTATCGTCGATTTGCGTGGTCGAACACGGCCGTGCTGCGCGGCACCGCAGCGTCGGTGCGTGACGCCTAGCGCGCCTTCGTCATCACCTCCGCGAACCGCTCCATCCGCTCGAGGCTTTCCTTCGGCTCTTCGCTCCTGAAGTCGAAGATCAGCTCGCTGACGCCGAGGCGCCCGTAGGTCGCGATGTCTTCGATGACCTGATCGCTCGTTCCGGAGAAAGGCCTCCGCACGCCACCGGCCGCAACGCCCTCGTCGTACAGCGGTGCCTTGAAGGAGATCGTCAGCGTGCGTGGGTCGCGTCGCTCGGCCTCGGTGAGTCGCGACAGCTCATCGAGCAAGGCCTTGAACTCCGGCGGCGCGAGCATCGCCGCCGGATTGGCGCCGACGGGATGCCAGCCGTCGCCATGTCGGGCGACGCGGCGCAGCGCTGCACGGCTGTGACCGCCGATCCAGATCGGTGGGTGCGGCTTCTGCACGGGCTGCGGCAGGCATTTCAGATTCTCGAAGTGATAGAACTCGCCGCGAAACGACGCGGGATTCTGCGTCCAGAGCGTCTTGAAAATTGTCAGATATTCATCGCTGACGGCGCCGCGCCGGTCGAAATCGGGGGCGCCGAGCGCGGCAAACTCCTCGCGGAGCCATCCCACCCCGACGCCCACGGTCACGCGCCCGCGCGACAGCACGTCGATCGTCGCAAGCATCTTGGCGGTCAGCACCGGATTGCGGTGAGGCAGAATCATGACGCTCGTGATCAGGCGCAGCCGCTCGCTCTTGGCGGCAACGAACGACATGAGCGTCAACTGCTCCAGCGCGTCCCCGCCGCCCGGAAACGCGCCGCTGACCGTATACGGGTACTTCGATGCGATGCTCACGGGGAAGACGACGTGATCGGCGATCACGGTCGAATGGAAGCCGAGCGCCTCGCCGCGCCTGACCAGGGTCTCGAGCGCGTCCGGCTCGGCGCTGCGGCCGCGCGTAGGCAGATAGAAGCCGTATCGCATGGCAGGAATGTACGACGGATTTGGGCTTTCGGTATCGGCGAGCGTTCCCGCGGGAATGCCGTCCCGGAAGCGCGCGTCGAGAAGCCCCAGACTTGACGACCGACGGCGCGCGGCCGCAGCATGAGGCCGCTCCGGCCACGTCCGGAGCGAGCCTAGACAAGGGAGCCGCCATGCCGCGCTATATCAAAGTCGCCGCCGCCCAGATGGGTCCGAACAACGAAGGCACGCCGCGTGAGGAGATCGTCGAGCGCATGCTCGCGTTGCTCGAAGCCGCGGAACGGGACGGTGTCGAGCTGATCGCCTATCCCGAGATGGCGCTGACGACGTACTTTCCCAAGAAAATCCGCCGCGACTTCGACCAGTTCTTCGAGAGCGAAGTGCCGCCGAAAGCGCTGGAGCCTCTGCTGCGCCGAGCGGCGCAAGCGCGGATCGCGGTTCACGTGGGTTTCTGTGAAAAAGCCGATGGCAAGTACTTCAACACGGCGCTGCTGACGGACCGCGACGGCCGGCTCTCCGGCACGTTTCGCAAGATCCACCTACCCGGCACGAAGGCGGCCGACGGCTTTGCGCAGGTCTACGAGCCCTACTACTTCGCGCACGGCGACACCGGTTATCGAGTCTGGGACTGCGCGGGCGCGCGCGTCGGCATCGCGATCTGCCAGGATCGGCGCTATCCCGAGAGCTATCGCGCGCTCGCGCTGCAGGGCGCCGAAATCATCCTGATCGGCTACAACACGCCGATCTCGGCCCTGGCCCTCGACCTCAATGATCTCTGCATGCGCGCGGGCGCGTACGCGAACGCGTGTTTCGTCGTCGGCATCGCCAAGGCCGGCATCGAGGACGGGGTCGAGCTGATCGGGGGTTCGAGCGTGATCAATCCGCTCGGCCAGATCGTGGCGAAGGCCACGACGACGGGCGATGAGCTCGTCGTCGCGCGGATCGATCTCGATCAGATGACGCCGGTCCGCAAGCGCTGGAATTTTCTCGGACGCCGCCAGCCGCAGCACTACGGTGTGCTGCTGCAGCCCGTGACGGAAAAGGAGCCGAACCGATGACCGCCGCGGCACGCGCGGTCGATCTCGTCGTGAAGGGCGGCCGCATCGTCACCGCGAGCGACGCCGTCGATGCCGGCATCGCGATCAACGGCGGGCGGATCGTTGCGCTCGCCCCCGACGAATGGCTGCCGCCGGCGGATCGCGTGATCGACGCGACCGGCAAGCTCGTCTTTCCCGGCTTGATCGACTGCCATCTCCACGTCGGACCGGACTACGACGACTGGAAGGTTGCCGCGGAGGCGGCCGCGCGCACCGGCCTCACCAGCGTCGTGCCGTTCGTGAACTACACGGCGGGCGAGACGCTACCGCAGGCCACGCGTCGGCTGCGCGAGCAGGCCGAGGCGGAATCCGTCCTCGACTTCGGCTTCCATTTCATCCTCGAGCACGAGCCAGCGATCCTCGACGGCCTGGCCGAGGCGGTGAGGCTCGGCGTGCGCTCGTTCAAAATGTTCATGACGTACAAGAAGCGCGGCAAGCGCATGGTCTCCGACGAGTTCCTCTGCAAGGCCATGGAGAAGATCGCCGCGCTCGACAGCGTGTGTCAGATCCACGCCGAGAACGGCGACATCCTCTGTTACCTGGAAGACAAGGCGATCGCGGAGGGACGCACGAAGCCGACCGATTTCCCCGCGACGTGCCCGGACTGGGCCGAGGAAGAGGCGATCAACCGCGCGATTCTCATCGGCCGTCTCACCAACTGCCCGGTCTACATCGTCCACCTGTCCACGCGGCTCGGGCTCGAGCGCATTCAGCGCGCGCAGGCCGAAGGCCAGCGCGTGTGGACGGAGACCTGCCCACAGTATCTGCTGCTGAGCGACGAGGAAATGGCGAAGCTCGGCCCGTTCGCCAAGATCGGCCCGCCGCTGCGGCCGGCGCACGGGCGCGATCGCGAGGCGATGTGGGCAGGCTCCGCGGCCGGCGCCATCCACACGATCGCGAGCGATCACGCACCGCGGCTGCCGAAGTTCAAGGAGCCCGGGCGGACGAACATCTTCGTCGACGCGCAGGGCATGCCGATCCCGTTCGGCGCACCCTCGCTCGAGACGCTCGCTCCGTTGGTGTGGCACGAGGGTGTGGTCAAGCGCGGCCTGCCGCCGTCGTGGATGGCGCGCGCCTTGTCCGAGAATCCGGCGCGCATTTTCGGTCTGTTCCCGCGTAAGGGGACGATCCGCGTCGGCGCCGACGCCGATCTGACGATCTGGGATCCCGGCGCGGAATGGACGATTCGCCAACGCGATCACCTCAGCATGGCGGGCTACACGCCGTATGAAGGCTGGACGGTCCGCGGGCGGGCGTGGACGACGCTGGTGCGTGGCCAGGTTCTGCTCAACCCGGCGGGCGAGCTGGAGCAGAAGCCCGGCTTCGGTCAGTATCTGCCCGAGGCGCCCCCGGTGCCGCCGCTGGCGGGACGGCTGGCGTGAAGCGCGTCGGCGCGATCACGATCGGCCAGACGCCGCGCGACGACATCGTCGCCGAGATGGAGCACGTGCTCGGCGCGGACGTGCGCATCGTGCAGGCGGGTGCGCTCGACGGGCTCTCACGAAGCGAGATCGACGCGCTCGCTCCGGACCCGCACGACGTCGATGCGCTGATCACGCACCTCCGCGATGGCGCCAACCTTCTCGTCGCCAAGCGACGCATCGTGCCGCGGCTGCAAGCGTGCCTCGATCGCCTCGCGGACGAGGTGGACGCTTTCGCGGTTCTCTGCGCCGGCGTCTTTCCGCCCTTCACGAGCCGGCGGCCGGTGCTGCTGCCCGAGCGCTGTCTGGCCGCGGTCGTCGACGCGGTGTTCGACGGCCGGCGCCTCGGCGTGATCGTTCCGATCAAGGAGCAGCAGGCGTCGTCCGCCGAGCGGTGGGCACGCGTCGATCCCGGCGTCGTCGTCACGGTCGCGTCGCCCTACGACGAGCCCGCGCGTCTCGTTGCCGCCGCAGAGGAGCTGCAGCGCGCGCGTGTGAGCCTCGTGGTGCTGGAGTGCCAGGGATTCACCGGCGCGATGAAGAAGGTCGTGCGGGAGGTGACGAGCGCGCCGGCGCTGCTGCCGACGACGGTGCTCGCCCACTTCCTCGCCGAGCTGACCTAGCGGCCGCGGCAGCGGACCTAGCGACCGCGCCGTCGCGGCGCCGACAATCCCGGCAGCCCGGCCGTCCAACGCGGCATCGGCGGAAACTCTTCGGCCAGTCGCCCGTCGACATACGTCGCAACCGGCCGATACGGCGTGCTGACCATGCTGTTGTCGAAGAGAAACGCCTTGTCGACGACCCCGACTGCGGCGGTCAGATTCTTCAGCGTCCGCGGAAATCGCGCGAACAGCTTGTCGTTCGGCACGTCGTGCCCGCCCCGCGCGACGCGCGTGGCCACGCGAGCCACGGACAGCGCAGGGCTGGCGAGACCGATGAACACCAGCAGCACGACGAAGCCTGACCCCCGAGCGCGCTCGATGAAGTCGAGCTTCGCTCCGGCCGGATCCGACAACACGGTCTCGGTGCAAAACCCGAAACGTAGGTCCAACAGGTCCGCGCGAAGCCGTTCGGCTTCCTCGAACGCGCGCCGCTCGAGCTGCGCCGGCGGCAGGCGGGGGTCGGCGTCGCGCATCACACGCGCGATGTGGTCGGCGTTGACGAAGAGCAGTCCCAAGCCGTGCAGGTATTCGGCGAAGAATGTCGACTTGCCGGCGCCGTTAGGGCCGGCGAGCACGATCAGAACCGGCCGCTCGTCAGCGGCGGCGGCGCGCAGCGATGCGGATGGGGGGACGCTCAACGAACGTCCGTCCCTCGAAGTGGCCGAGCGTCCGGCGGCCATCCGGCGCGATCTGGATCACGCTGTCGGGATCCTCGGGGTCCGCTTCGTAGAGCGGCCCGCCTCCGGCGCGGATCCTGGCCTTGACGGACTCACGGTCGGACTCGTGCGTGAGCTCCGTGAGCACGGCTTCGACGTCGTCGCGTCGCACCCAGGTGGGCATGGCGAGCCGCTCGCCGGCACGCTTGAGCATGAGCACTTCGCTGTGGCCGGCCATCACCTCGATGGCGCGGCCGAGGGTGGCCCAGTGCTCGATCTGCGCGGTGACGGAGCGGTGGGTTTCCTTGGCTTCGGCTTTGGCCCGAGCAAGCAGCCGATCCGAGATCTTCACCGGTGCGGGCATGGCCCCTCCCCGCCGGTAGCCTCAGGCTACCCGCTGGTAGTAGATTACTACTTCAGGGCCACCTCGAGCCACACCCGCCGTTTGATACGGCCGCTGAGGCGCGAAAACAGGTCCAACAGCGTGACCTGCCAGCCGTACTTGGCGCGCAAGATCGCGTGGGCGTCGATGATCGCGCGCCGGTCCTGCGCGATCCGCGCAGTCCCCTCCTGCCACGGTCCGTGCACGATGCCGCGGACGTCGCACGCCGCCACGCGGACGCGCGAATCGTGGCGTAGGCGCTTGACCTTGCCGGAGTCGCCACCGGTCATCATCCACAGCGCGTCGCCGGTGGTCGCGAACCAGATCGGCGTGCGGACTTCCGTCCCGTTGCGGCGAAACGTCGCGAGGCTCACGTAGCGCTCGCGCGCGAGGTCGGCGGCCGACACCGCCGTCAGCGCGTCAGCTCGCGGTCGAGCTCCCCGATGCTGTCCGCGACGGCCTCCACGAGCCGATCGACCTCCGCCGCGCTGATGCACAGCGGGGGCGCCAGCCGCACGGTCTGGCCGCGGGCTGAGACGATGGCGCCGCGCTCCCAGGCCTTGCGGTCGAGCTTCACGACCTCCGCCGTCTCGAGCGGCTTGCCGGAGCCGTCGGGGGCCACCAGCTCGGCGCAGACCATCAGGCCGCGGCCGCGCACGTCGCCGACGATGCGCAGCTTGCCGACGGCATCCTGCAGCCCCGCGAGCAGGCGGCGACCCATGACCTCCGCGTTGGCGACCAGACCGTCCTTCTCCATGATCTGCAGATTCGCGAGCGCGGCTGCGCACGCAACCGGGTGCCCCGCGTAAGTGTTGGGGTGGACGACCTCCTGCGTGCCGTTGTCGGGAAACGCGTCGGTCAGCCGACTGCGCGCGATCGCGCCGGACAGCGGGAGGTAGCCCGACGTGATGCCCTTGGCCACCGTCATCAGATCTGGCACGACACCCTCGTGCTCGACGCCGAACCAGCGTCCCGTCCGGCCGAAGCCGGTGATCACCTCGTCGGCGATCATCAACACGTCGAGCTCGTCGCAGATCGCACGCACGCCGCGCAGCCAGCCGATCGGCGGAATGATGAAGCCGCCCGACGACAGCACGGGCTCCATGATCACCGCGGAGACCGTGTCGGCGCCCTCGCGGACGATCGCGTCGCGCAATTCCGCAGCGCGGCGCTGCACCAGCTGCGCGTCGGTGCCCGTGCCGCGATCGCGGAACGGGTACGGCGGCGCGACCTTCGTGAAGCCGGACGGCTGCAGCGCGGAGTAGGCGGCCGTCATGTGCGGCAGCCCGCACACGGCGAAGGTCCCCACCGTGGCGCCGTGGTAACCGCCCTGCAGCGAGATCACCTTGTGCTTGCCGACCTTGCCGCGCGCGATCCAGTAGTGACGCGCGATCTGCATCGCGCGCTCGTTGGCCTCCGAGCCGCTCGTCGCGAACATCGTGTAGTCGAGATCACCGGGGGTCAGCGTGGCGAGCTTCGCCGCGAGCTCGGCGGCCGGTCGATTGGAGAACTGTCGCGTCGTCGGGTAATACGCCAGCCGCACGGTCTGCTCGGCGATGGCCTCGGCGATTTCGCGCCGGCCGTGGCCGACGTTGACGACCGCCAGGCCGGCGAAGCCGTCCATCAGCTTCTTGCCGCTCTCCGTCCACACCCACACGCCCTCGGCGCGGTCGATGACGAGCTCTCCGTCGGAGAGCCAGGGGTGGTCCTGCGTCTTGTGCGTCCACAGATGCTTGATCGCGGCGGCTGGGGTCGTCATGGTCGCACAGTATAGCGACTCATCGCGAGCTCCAGAAGCGCCGATAGTGTTCGGCCAGCTGCGTGGCCGCGGACCGCACGTCGGGATGCCGCCGCGCCGTCACGTACGCCTCCCGCGTGGCCGCATCGTTGAGATCGACCTCCCCCTCCGCGCAGCACATCAGCGAGCGTGGATCGCTCACGTGCGGCAGGCCGAGCGCGTGTCCGAGCTCGTGCGCGAGAACCTGATACAGGACGATGTCGCGGCTGACCTGGCCGCGAGCGGCAGGCGCGGTGATCGCGATGCGCACCGAGACGCGGATGACGCCGTCATCGCTCTCGAGCTCGGTGACGCCCATCCGTCGGGAGGCGTCCGGCGGCTCGGTACGTACCTGCACCTGCGCCTCGTCGGCGCGGGCGACGCGCGCGAAGACCGGCACGCCGAGGACGTCGCGCGCAAGCGCGTTCCAGTCGTCGACGGCCCGCGCGGCCGCCTCGTCGAGCTTCGCGTCAGCGAACGAGGGCAGGTAGAGCGGCAGCGGCAGCCGCGAGCGGGGATGCCCATCGACGCCGGTGAGCGGGGTGTTCGACGCGGCGGCGACCGCGCTCCATAGCGCGATCACGGCCGCTGCCACGACACGAGTCACCCGTCGACGCTCACCGTGATCGCGACACACGCGATGATCGTGTCGCCGACGGGGACACGTAGCCCGCCCTCGACCGCTCGCACGGTGACCTCGCCATGCGGCAGGTCTCGCTTGACCGCGGCCACGTCGACGGCTTTCGGATCCGGCACGCCAACCGTGACGTCGACGAGCATGCGGCCGCCGCGCGCGCGGACGTCGGCGAAGAAGGGAAGGCTCGAATGGCGGATCGCGTCCGAGACGGCGCGGCGAGCCGCCGTCGTCGCATCAGCGCCGTGCACGTCCACACCCATCCCGAACTCGAGCACGTAGGGTTTGCTCATGCCGGTACTGTACGCTCCAACACCATCTGGGTCTGGATGGTCACCGAGAGCAGCCGGCCGGACTCATCGGTCACGCGTGTCTGCCACACGTGTGTGCGGCGCCCGCGATGCAAAGGCGTCGTCTCCGCGCGCACGGTCCCGGATTTGCCGGCCGCAAAGAAGTTCGTCTTGGACTCGAGCGTCGTCGTGCCGGCGCCCGCGGGCAGGTTCAGAAACGTCGCGGCGGCGCCGACCGTGTCCGCCAGAGCCATCAGCGTCCCGCCGTGCAGCGCGCCGCCGACGGTGGTGACCGCCGGACGGTGATCCAGCTCCGCCACCACGCGTTCGGGCGTGGCCTCCACGAAGCGGATGCCGAGATGTTCTGCGAGCGTCCCCTTGTGCACGTTTTGAAGATCCACGAGTCCACCTCCGGGCGCAGCATCACTGGACCGCGCCGTGTGCTCAATTACCTCGGGGGTAATGTCCGGGCCGATGGCGGGATGCTAGCATCCGCGTCGTGGAGAAGACGATCCAGGAGGGCGGTTTCGGTCGGCTGCTGCGCGAGTGGCGGTCGCGCCGCGGCATGAGCCAGCTCGATCTTGCGGTCGAAGCCGGCGTATCGTCACGCCATCTGAGCTTCGTGGAGACCGGCCGCGCGTCGCCGAGTCGCGAGATGGTGGTGTTGCTCGCCCGGGCGCTGGACGTTCCGTTCCGCGACCGCAACGATCTCCTCACGGCGGCGGGGTATGCTGCAGTCTATCGCGCAACCAGCCTCGATGCGCCCGCGCTCGCCCAGGCGCGCCGGGCGCTCGACTACATCCTGCGTCAGCAGGAGCCGTACCCGGCGCTCGTGCTGGATCGCCACTGGAACGTGCTGAAGGTCAACGACGGCAGTGCGCGCGTGCAAGCCGTCTTTCTCGACGCCGCGAGCGTGTCCGCGCTGGGACCGCCCAACGCGATGCGCCTCATGTTCCATCCGAAGGCATTCCGCCCGTGGATCGTGAACTGGGAGCCGACGGCGGCGTCGCTCATCCAATGGCTGCACCGCGACGTGGCCACGGGCTTTGCGGACGACGAGACGCGCGCGTTGCTCGACGAGCTCCTGTCGTATCCGGACACGCCGCGACAGTGGCGCGCGCTGGACCTCGACGCCTCGCCGGCGCCCTTCTTGCCCATCGAGTTTCGCAAGAACGATCTCGTGCTGCGATATTTCACGACGCTCACGATGCTCGGCACGCCCCACGACATCACGCTGCAGGAGGTGCGTGTCGAGAGCTTCTTTCCGGCGGACGAGGCGACGGAGAAGGCTACGGCAGCCCTCTCCGCCCCCTCCGCCGAGCGACTACGCTGAGCGCTTCGCCGAGCGGCGCGAGACTTCCTGCGCCGCTTCGAGCGCCTCGTCTTTTTCCGGCGCGCGGAACGCCAGCGAGCTGAGCGTCACCACGCCCACCAGCTGATCCTCGTCGTCCAGAACCGGCAGCCGACCGACCTGCGCTTGGGCCATCGTCTGCATCGCTTGCTCGGTGTTCCACTCGGGATGCGCAACGATGGCGTTGATCGAAAGACAGTCACCGACGGCGGTGGACGCGGGATCCGCGTCACGCGCGACCGCGCGGACGACGATGTCGCGGTCGGTGATGACGCCGAGCACCTTGCCGTCCTGTACGACCGGCAGCATGCCGACGTTCGCCTCCTCCATCGCGCGCGCCGCGTCGGTGAGCGATGCAGCCGGCTCGATGCTGACGACGTCCTGAACCATGATGTCGCGCACTTTTCGCTCCGATCTTCTCTGGCGCTTGGTCATTGACGCGTCCTCCTTCCGCTCAGATGAGGGCTCGAGATCAGAGCCGCTTGTACGGAGCGAACGACATGCCACCGAGTGCGGCTGGCCGCCTCCTTGCACCTGTTGCAATCCTTGCCGCACTGCTGCCGGTTGCGCGCGTCGGCGCCGCCGACCCGACACTGAGCGACATCGCGAGCTGTAACCAGGAGGCGGCGCGCCGGGCGCCGACATCACGCAGCCCGGAAACACGGGGACCAGCACCGAGAAGACGGATCCCAGCGGGGCGGTGATCACGCAGTCGCCCGACCCGCTGCTGAGGGGCATGGACGCGGAGAAGGCGAACGACACCGCGTATCGAACGGCCTATCGCGAGTGCATGCGCGCCAAGGGCGCGCGCTGAATGGAGCGGCGACTTATACTGCCCGCGTGCCTCGGATCAATGAACACTACCTGAACCTGCGCGCCGCCTACCTCTTCGCTGAGATCCGGCGACGGCAGGCGGCGTTCAGCGCCGCGCATCCCGCCGCGCACGTCATCGACCTGGGCGTCGGTGACGTGACGCGGCCGCTGCCGCCCGCGGTCGTCCGCGCGCTCCACGAGGCCGCCGACGACATGGCGCGGGTCGAGACCTTCAAGGGCTACGGGCCATACGTCGGGTACGAGTGGCTGCGCGCCGAGGTCGCTGCGCAGGACTTCGGCCCGCGCGGCGTGACGCTGGCCCCCGACGAGATCTTCATCAGCGACGGCGGCAAAAGCGACAGCGCCAATCTTCAAGAGATTTTCGCCACCGAGTGCGTGGTCGGCGTGATGGATCCCGTCTATCCCGTGTATGCCGATGCCAACGTGGTCGCCGGGCGCTCCGGCGCGGCGGATGCGGCCGGCCGCTACGCCGGCATGGTCTACCTGCCGTGCGTCGCGGAAAACGACTTCCAGCCGGCGCTGCCCGATCGCCGCGTCGACCTCATCTATCTCTGCTATCCGAACAATCCGACGGGCGCCGTGGCGACACGCGAGGCGCTGGCGCGTTGGGTCGATTACGCGCGCGCGCACCAGGCCGTGATCTTCTACGACGCCGCGTATGAAGCGTACATCGCCGACGAGGCCGTGCCGCACTCGATCTACGAGATCCCGGGCGCGCGCGACGTCGCGCTCGAGTCCCGCTCGTTTTCGAAGAACGCGGGGTTCACCGGGATGCGTCTGGCCTATACGGTCGTGCCGAAGCAGGCGATGGGCCGCAGCGCGGACGGCCGCACGCACAGCCTCAACGCGCTCTGGACCCGCCGGGTGAACATGAAGTCCAACGGGCAGCCCTACATCGTCCAGAAAGCCGCCGCGGCGATTTATACGCCCGACGGTCAAAAGCAAGTGCAGGCGCTGATCGACTTCTACATGGCGAACGCGCGTGTGATCCGCGACGGGCTGCTCGCGGCCGGCTTCACCGTGTATGGTGGTCGCAACGCGCCCTACATCTGGTTCCGCACACCGTCGGGCGTGTCGTCGTGGGATTTCTTCGATCGGCTGCTGGCGGATGTCCAGATCGTCGGCTCACCGGGCGCGGGCTTCGGTCCGAGCGGCGAAGGCTACTTCCGGCTCACCGCCTTCGGCTCACGCGAGCAGACCGAGGAGGCGGTGGAGCGCATTCGCAGGCGGCTTCATCCGTGATGCGCACGCTCACGTTCGGCCGTCTCACCGTCGATGTCGTCGTCGAGCGGTCGGGCCCGACGCGGCCGACGTGGCTGTTGCCCGATGCGACGCCGGACGCGGTCGAGCGTCATCGCCCGTGGCTCGCGCCGCACTTTCTCGACGACAAGGGTCGATTCCTCCAGTCGATCCACACGTTCGTGGTCCGCGCACCGGGACTGACCGTGCTCGTGGACACGTGCGTCGGCAACGACAAGGATCGCGGCGGGCGCGCGCCGTTCCACATGATGCGCACGACGTTCCTGGACGACCTGCAGACCGCCGGAGTGGCGCCGGAATCCGTGGACGTGGTGATCTGCACTCACCTGCACGTCGACCACGTCGGCTGGAACACGCGGCTCGAGAACGGTCGTTGGGTGCCGACGTTCCCGCGTGCGCGCCATCTGTTCGCGAGGCGCGAGTGGGAACACTGGTCGAGCGAGCGTGACGACGACACGCGCCGCATCATGGCCGACAGCGTGCAGCCCGTGCTCGACGCCGGTTTGGCCGATCTCGTCGAGATGGATCACCGGTTGTCCGCCGAGATCACGCTGGAGCCGACGCCGGGACACACGCCGGGGCACACCAGCGTGCGGCTGCGGTCCGAGGGCGGCGACGCGGTGATCACCGGCGACCTCATGCACCACCCGATTCAGATGGCGGAACCGCAGTGGTGCAGTCACTTCGACGTCGATCCCGAAACGGCGCGCAAAACGCGCCGGGCGTTTTGCGAGCGCTATGCGGGCGGCGCCGTCGCCGTGCTCGGCACGCACTTCCATGACCCGACCGCCGGCAGGATCGTCCGTCACGGCGAGACGTGGCGTTTCGAGGTGCTCTGATGGTGAAGCTCGTGTTCTCTCTTACGCGGCTGCCGCACCTTTCGCGCGACGAATTCCAGCGCTACTGGCGTGAGCGTCATGGGCCACTGGTGCGTGAGTCGGCCAAGGCGCTCGGGATCCGTCGATACGTTCAGGTGCACACGCTCGACACAGCGGTGAACGACGCGCTCCGGCGCGGGCGCGGCGGTCCCGAGCCGTACGACGGCGTGGCCGAGCTGTGGTTCGACAGCCTCGACGCGCTGGCGGCCGCCGGGGCCACACCGGAGGGCCGCGCCGCGGGCCGACGGCTGGTCGAAGACGAGCGCACGTTCATCGACCTTGCTCGCTCGCCCGTCATGCTGGCCGAGGAGCACGAGATCGTCGGCACCGCTTCGCGCTGACGACGACTTGCCGACGCGCGTGCGCGCCCGTACCCTGTCCGGCGCTTCGGCGTTCGTGAGGCGCATGAACATCCCATAGGAGGAACGCATGGCGATCAAGGTCGGCGATCGGCTGCCCGAGGGCACCCTGACGGAGATGATCGACACGGAGCGTGAGGGCTGCACGCTCGGTCCCAATGCTTTCAATGTGAGCGACCTGGTCAAAGGCAAGAAGGTCGCGGTCTTCGCGGTGCCCGGCGCCTTCACGCCGACGTGCTCGGCCAAGCACGTGCCGAGCTACGTGCAAAACTTCGACAAGCTGCGCGCCAAGGGCGTGGACGAGATCTGGTGCATCGCGGTCAACGATGCGTTCGTCATGGGCGCCTGGGGGCGGGATCAGAAGGCCGGCGGCAAGGTCCGGATGCTGGCCGACGGCAGCGCGACCTACACGAAGCAGCTCGGCCTCGACCTGGATCTCGTGGGCCGCGGCATGGGGGTGCGCTCGCAGCGCTATTCGATGCTGGTTGACGATGGCGTCGTCAAGGCGCTGCACGTCGAGGCCCCGGGCAAGTTCGAGGTCAGCGACGCTGAGACCATGCTGAAAGACCTGTGATGGCCATCGTCGAGGGCAAGAAGGCGCCTGATTTCACGCTCGCGGACGCGGCGGGCAAGAAGGTCTCGCTCGCCGACTTCAAAGGTAAGGACGTCGTCGTCTACTTCTATCCGAAGGACGACACGCCGGGCTGCACCAAGGAGGCCTGCGGGTTCCGCGATCTGAACAAAGAACTCCAGAAGGCCGGCGTCATGGTGCTCGGTGTCTCGGCCGACTCGGGGGAATCACATACGAAGTTCGCGCAGAAATATCGGCTGCCCTTCACGCTGCTGTCGGATCCCGACCGGAAGGTCATGACCGCATGGGGGGCCTACGGCGACAAGATGATGTACGGCAAGAAGACGAAGGGCGTCATCCGCTCGACGGTGTGGATCGGCCCCGACGGCGTCGTTCGCAAGCACTGGAAGAAGGTGGCGGATGCCGCCAAGCATCCCGAGCAGGTGTGGGCCGCGGTCCGTGGAGATGGCGTATGACGGACTACGCTGCGATCGAGCGACGCTTGCGCGCGCAGTTGGGTCTCACGCGCCGCCCGGTCGCCATCGCGTTCCGCGACACGCCGCCCGCTGGCGTGAAGCAATTCTCGGGCTCCGAGCCGTCGGGCTGCTCGTTCTGGCGGATCGCGATGGAAGGACGGACATTTTTCACGGTGCCGGGCGATCACTACAACTGCCCTGTCGGCGCTCACACGCACAACATTCCACTTCCGAGCGAGCGCGCCGGCGAGCTGCCGCAAGTGTTGCAGATCATGACGGGCCTCGGCTACTTGAAGATGGAAGAAGTGCCCGGCATCCCGCGCCTTCCGAAGACGCCGGGCGCGGTCGTGTATGCGCCGCTCGGCGACACCCCCATGGATCCCGACGTCGTGCTCTTCATCGGCCCGCCGGGACGGCTGATGCTGCTGCAAGAGGCCGCGCTCCGCGCGGGCGTCACCCCTAACGTCCCGTTGCTCGGCCGTCCGACCTGCATGGCGCTGCCCGCGGCGCTGGCCGGCGGCGCCGTCGCGAGCACGGGGTGCATCGGCAACCGGGTCTACACGGGAGCCGGCGAGGACGAGTTGTACGTCGCCGTGGCCGGGCGTGACATCGCGCGCGTTGCCGACGAGACGGAGACCATCGCGCGGGCCAACGCGGCGCTCGCCGACTATCATCGTGGCCGCCGCGCGACGTTGGCCACGGAGTAAGGGGCGGCCATGAAGCTGAAGAAGGGATTTCGCCAGCTCGTCGACGAGGCGAAGGCGCGCATCATGACGATCAGCCTGGACGACGCCAAGCGGCGTCACGGCCGCGACGACGTCGTGTTCGTGGATCTGCGCGACATCCGTGAGCTCGAGCGCGAAGGCATGATCCCCGGCGCGTTTCACTGCCCTCGCGGCATGCTCGAGTTCTGGATCGATCCCGACAGTCCCTACCACAAGGACGTGTTCGCGTCGGGCAAGGAGTTCGTCTTCTACTGCAACGGCGCCTGGCGGTCCGCGCTCGCGACCGACGTGGCGCAACAGATGGGCCTGCCGCGCGTGGTCGAGATGGACGGCGGCTTCACCGCCTGGAAGAACGCCGGTCTGCCCGTCGCACAGCGCGAGAAGAAGAAGGTGTGACCACCCGCTGCTACGGCCGGCGATAGTCTCCTGACACGACGCGCCGACCGATCTGTCGGAGCTGCGCGCGATCGTCGGCGGCCGTCGGCGCCACGGGAACGCGCAGCACCGTGTCCTGACACGAGGTCGTCACGATCTCGCCCGCCTTCAATCCCAATCCACGCGGCGCCTCGCCCGCCTGGACGGCGCGGATGCCATCGCGGAGGATCTTTCGAAACATGATCACGCCGCGGTCGGTCGACGCGAGGTGCTCGAGGTCGTGCACCGCAATCGTTCGCTGGCTCGACTGCGCGTCATAGTCGCCCGGATGGCGCTGCCGCTCCTCGTAGGGACGATCCGCCGACTGGCCGAATCCCGGCTGCGCGATTTGCGCCGACGTCAGACCCCAGGCCGGGTCCACCTGCGCGAGCTCGAAGTTGAGCGTCTGCGTATCGTCGACGGGCACCGCCCAGCGGATGACGACGGGGCGCGAGGCGATACGCTCCGACGCAGCCTCCTCGATCTCGCGCGTGAACTGGTGGATGTTTGGCGCCATGAAGTCGCAAATGCGCACCCACACGAAATCGCCGACCCGCCGCGTAGCGATATAGATCATCCCGGACGGCGTCTCCTGCCACTCGAGCTCCGCCAGCTCGCCGAAGGCCGGCGTGAAGTGATACCCGCTGCTGATGGCGTGGAGAAACGACGTGTGGACAGGGTCCATCGCGTTGTCCTTCACCTGAAGCCAATTGCACGGCATCGAGAATTGCGCGGCCGGGTGGAGCTGAAGTCCCGGCACGTCGAATGTGTCGTACATCGGAAACACGGGCTTCGAGTCCGGCGGCCCCATGTACGCAAAGACCAGTCCGCAGAACTCGAGCGCGGGGTACGCGCCCTGACACAGTCGATGCCGCAGTGTGCTGTCCGCCGGCTCGCCGGGCGTCTCGAGAATGCGACCGTCGATGTCGAAGACCCAGCCGTGATAGCAGCAGCGTATGCCGCGCTCCTGAAGGATGCCGAATTCCAGCGACGTTCCGCGGTGCGTGCAGTGCAATTGTAGTAGACCGATACGTCCGGAGCGATCGCGAAACACCACGAGATCCTCGCCCATGATCCGAATCCGGCGCGCCACGTCCGTCAGGTCTCGCACAAACGCGACCGGCTGCCAGAACCGCCGCAGGTACTCGCCGCACGGGGTCCCGGGACCGACGCGGGTCAACAGCGGATCCGGCGCGGGGACGTTGCGCGCATGCCAGGCGCCGAACGGCACGTTGAGGAAGTCGCGCATGGCCGCCCATGGTACCGCACAGGCCGTCGGGCGCGGCGCCCCGCGCCCAAGGCGCTCGCGGGCGAATCGCCCGCGCGCTCGCGTAAATTTCCGCGAATGGCGCGGGTTTCGGTGTGGCACTCCACTTGCGCTTCGGACGCGGCGACAGGGACGTGGCAGGCAACGCGAGCAAGAGGAGGCGGCGATGTTCAAGCGTTTGCTCTTCGGCGGTCTATTCGTCCTGTCGGCCACCACGGCGATCTCGGCGACCGTTGTCGCCGCAAGCAGCCTCACCGAGCGCCTCGATACCCGGCGCATGACCGTCCTCAAGACCGATCTGGCAAGCGGGCGGTTTTTGTGCGCCGAGCATCGGCACTGGACGCCCGTCGTGAAGTCCGATCTCCGGGGCCTGCAGGCCGGCGACATCGTGCGTGTGGACCCACAAGCCAACGGCCGCGCGCGCCTGGTGCTGCTGCGCACCGCAGCCGACGAGCTCGAGAGTCCCGAAAAGTAGCGCGCGGGCCAGCGCGCGCAAGATTACGCGCGCGCTGGCCACCCCGTTCGGCGGACGAAACCTTGCCACTGGTTCGGGACTAGCCAGGCCCCAGAATCTCCGCACGAGTCGTCGGGCACACCGGCGGCCCGAGCCCCTACCTGTAGATGTCCGCCGTGGCATGCGCGTCGCAATAGCCTGCTCGTGAGGAGGAGACGACCATGGTGAAACGAATGCTGTTCGGCGGTCTGTGTGTGATATCCGCCATCGCCGCGGTCTCGGCGACCGTGTTCGCCGCGAGCACCCTTACCGAGCGCATCGAAGGCGGGCGCATGACGGTGCTCAAGACCGACGTCCCGACGGGCCGGTTCCTCTGCGTCGAGCATCACAGCTGGTATCCCGTCCTCAAGTCCGATCTTCGCGGCCTGCAGCCCGGTGACATCGTGCGCGTCGAGCCGCAGGCGAACGGCGACACGCGGCTGATCCGACTGCGCACGGCGGCGGACGAGCTCGGCAGCACGGAGAAGTAAGCGGCGCACGATCGCGCGCGGCTAATAGCCGCGCGCGCGATCCACGAGGTTGAGCAGCGGCGTCCCCGCCCGAAATCGCCTGAGATTTTCCGCGAAGAGATCCGTGCAGCGGTCGTCGTACGAGGCGAGGAAGCCCGAGACGTGGGGCGAGACGATCACGTCCTCGATCGCATAAAGCGGATGACCAGCCGGTGGCGGCTCCTGGCTGAAGACGTCGACCGCCGCGCCGGCGAGCCTCCCCGCCTTCAGCGCCGCCGCAAGCGCGGCCTCATCCACCGTCGCGCCGCGCCCCACGTTGACGAAGAATGCCGTCGGCTTCATGGCGGCGAGCTCGGCAGCGCCGATCATCGCGCGGGTGTCCGCCGTCAGCGGCGCGGACATCACCACGACGTCGGAGCGCGCCAGCAAGTCGTGCAGCCGCGACGGCGCGTACCACGCCTCCGGCAACGCGCCCTCTGGATCACCGGTGCCCGGTAAGCAATAGCCCTCGTCCGCGCGACGCGACGGATCGCGCTTGCCCGCGACGACCCGCATGCCGAGCGCGGTCGTCGCCATACGCGCGAGCTCGCGTCCGATACTGCCGTAGCCGATCAGGCCGAGCGTGGCGCCGCGCAACTCCGTCGGCACGAACAGCGGCCAGCGCTGGGCGTCGGGCGGCCAGCCGCCCTTCATGCGCCAGTGCACCATCCGCGGGACGCGGTGAGCGAGCGCCAGAATCACTGTCAGCGCATACTCCGCGATCGTCGCCGCGTGCACGCCGCTGGTCGTCGTGATGGCGATCGAGCTCTTGGTGTAGAGCGGATGGTCGTGCAACGCGTCGATGCCCGCCATGTGAACCTGCACCCACTTCAGACGAGGCGCGCGATCGAGCTCGCGCGGCGGCGCGCCGGCGTAGAGGACATCGACGTTCGCGTAGTCGGCGCGCGCCGGCTCGGCAGCCGACACGACGACGTCGGGTGAGACGGTGCGCAGCCGATCCAGTCGCGCTTCGCCGAACGGCATCGTGACGAGAACGTTCAGCACGGGGCGGATGGTATCATCCGCGCTCATCGAAGGAGGCCCGCCATGTGCTTCGTCGACGACGTATCGCTCGCTATGCATCACGTTTCGCGCCGTCGTCTGCTCGGGGCGGGCCTTGCGGCCGGCGCGGCGCTCGTCGCCGGCGGTCGTTCGTTGCTGCTTCCGGGCGTGGCCGAGGGCGCGGAGACGGCGCCGGCCGGCGGCGGCCCCGGCAGCGCTGGCGTGAACTTCACGTGGTTCGGCACGAATGGATGGGAGATCAGCTTCGGGAGCAAGACCGTCCTGTTCGATCCGTGGTTCAACCGTTTCACGTCCGGGTTCCTGCAGAACAAGCTCGATCCCAACGCGGTCCTGCCGACGGACACGACGCTGATCGATGCGCATGTGACGAAGGCGGATCAGATCCTCATCGGTCACGGCCACTGGGATCACTTCGCAGACATCCCGTACATCGCGAAGAAGACGAACGCGATGGTCATCGGCTCCGAGACGCACGCCAATCTCCTGCGCGCCGCCGGCGTTACCGAGGGCAAGATCGTGCAGGTCAAGGGCGGCGAATACATGCAGTTCGACGGCTACACCATCGAGGTCTTCCCGAGCGTCCATTCGATGGGCGGTACCAAGAAATACGCGGTGCCTGGTCGCCTCATCGCACCGCCGGCCTCGCCGCCGACGAAAGTCGGCGACCTGCCCGAAGGCGAGACGTTGATCTACGTCCTCACCATCGGCGGCAAGTGGAGCGTGTTCCTGATGAGCTCGGGCAACTACATCGAGCGCGCCATCGCCGGGCTCAAGCCCGACGTCGCGCTCGTCGCCCCGCTGTTCTCCAACAACACGCACGCGTTCACGCCGCGCCTCATGAAGGCACTCAACTATCCCCGAGTGGTGCTACCCACGCACTGGGACAACTTCGAGGCGCCGCTCGCCGAGCAACCTCAAGATTTGCGCGGCGTCTACGGCGACCCCGCGAATCTCGATCTCTGGGTCAAGGAGATGCGAACCGTCTCGCCGAAGACAAAGATCGTGACGCTGAAATATTTCGGCTCGTACGCGCCGTAAGTCGATCGTACGCGCCGTCGGAGGAGGATCGCTCATGAGATTCGGCTGCCGCGCTCCGGTCATCGCCGCCCTCGTGGTTGTCGTCCTCGCTCTCACTTCGGCCGCCTCCGCGCAGGAGACACCGCGCATGGGCGGCGTGCTGAAGGTTGCCTCGATCGGCGAGCCGCCGACGCTGGACATCCAGGCGACGACGACCACGCTCACGTCCGAGATCATGTGGCACGTCTACGAGCCGTTGTTCACCCACGACCGCGCGTGGAACGTCATTCCGATGCTCGCCGAGGGCGACGTGGTGAGCGACCGCGGGCTACGCCACACGATCACGCTGCGGCGCGGCGTGAAATTCCACAACGGCAAGGAGATGACGGCCGCCGACGTCGTCGCCTCATTGAAACGCTGGGGCCAGATTGCGACGCTTGGCAGGGTGATATGGCCCGGCGTGGAAAGCATCGAGGCGAAGGACCCCTACACCGTGGTAGTCGGCCTCAAGCAGCCGTCGGGGTCGCTGTTGTACGCCCTGTCGGAGCCGTCGGCGATGATCTACACCAAAGAGGTCGTGGACGCCGCGGGCACGAACCCGATCGCCGAGCACATCGGCACCGGCCCGTATCGGTTCGTCGAGCACAAGCCCGATCGCCACGTCAAGCTCGTGCGCTTCAAAGACTACTCGGCGCGGTCCGAGCCTCCGAACGGCTTCGGCGGCAAGCGGACGGCGTGGCTCGACGAGATCCTCTTCATCCCTGTGCCCGACACCGCCGTGCGCCAGGCCGGCGTGGAGACCGGCGAGTACCATCACGCGATGTTCATGAAGCAGGACAACTGGGACCGGATCAAGGCGCTGCCGCAGCTCGAGTCTCGAGTCGTCAAGCCGCGCGGCTGGACGCTCGTCTCCATGAACCACAAGGCGGGGCTCATGACGAGCCGCGCGCTGCGCCAGGCGGTGCAGGCGGCGCTGGACATGGAGCCGATCATGATCGCGGCCTTCGGTCACAAGGACTTCTATCGGCTGAGCCCGGCACTGTTCTTCCCCGAGCAGCCGGCATGGTATGTCACCGTGGGCGCGCCGCTCTACAACCAGCACGACCGCGAAAAGGCCAAACGCCTGATGAAGGAGGCCGGGTACGCCGGCCAGACCGTGCGCTGGATCAGCACGCGCGAATACGAGTTCATGTACAAGTCGTCGCTGGTGGCCAAGCAGCAGCTCGAGGCCGTCGGCTTCGTCATCGATCTTCAAGTCGTCGACTGGGCGACGCTGAATCAGCGCGTGCAGAAGCCCGAGCTGTGGGAGGCGTACGTAACAGGCTATCCGCTCAATCCGGACCCCGCGCTCCACGTCGCCTTCCGCTGCTCGTTCCAGGGTTGGTGGTGCAACGAGGAAAAGGAGCGCCTGGTCGCCGAGATGCGACAGGAGAGCGACGCGAAGAAGCGCAAGGCTCTTCTGGAACGCATCCAGGCGATTCATTACGAGGACGTTGGCCAGGTGAAGCTCGGCGATTACAACACCCTGGACGTCGCCCGCAAGGAGCTGCGCGGCGACTTCCGCACGGCGCCGCGGCTGTACTTCTGGAACTCATGGCTGGCCAAATAACTGGCGTCGAGGCAATCGCGCTCGACATCCCGCTGACGAAGGATTTCGGCGGCAGCACCTACCACGTGCTCAAGCGCAGCACGGTCATCACGCGCATGCGCACGCACGACGGTCTGGTGAGCGAGGTGTACAACGGCGACAACCGGAGCCACGGCCGCGAGATCGTCCGCATCATTGCCGACGAGCTCGCGCCGCTCGTCCGCGGGGGCAGCATCTTCGAGGGTGAGCGCCTCTGGGAGGCGATGTTCGCGCTCAGTCACGCGCAGCGCGACCGCAAGACGCTGCTCGAAGCGATCGCTTGTGTCGACTGCGCCATCTGGGATCTCGTCGGCAAAACCGTCGGCAAGAGCGTGCGCGCGCTGCTCGGCGGCTACCGCGCCGAGCTGCCGATCATCTCCATCGGCGGGTACTACATGGAGGGCAAGACTCTCGCAGACATCGGGCGCGAAATGGAAACCTACCGGGTCGCCGGCATGGCCGGCTGCAAGTTCAAAGTGGGCGGGCTCACGCCCGAAGAGGACGCTCGGCGCGTGGAAGTGGCGCGCCGCGCGGCCGGCGCCGATTTCGTGCTGGCCGTCGACGCCAATCGCGGCTGGAGCGCGGCGGACGCGATTCGGTTCGCCCATCTCGTCGAGTTACACGACATCCGCTGGTTCGAGGAGCCCTGCCACTGGTACGACGACGTCGCGATGATGGCGCGGGTGCGGCAGGCGAGCCGGATTCCCGTCACCGCCGGCCAGAGCGAGATCACGAGCCACGCGATTCGCCGCTTGATCGAGGCGCGCGCGGTCGACTTCGTGAACTACGATGCGTCGGAAGGCGGCGGCGTCACGGACTGGCGCCGCGCGGCCGGACTCTGCCACGCGGCTGGCGTGCAGATGGCGCATCACGAGGAGCCGCAGATCGCGCAGCACCTGCTCGCCGGCGTGCCACACGGCACCTACGTCGAATGCTTTGCCGATCCGGCTCGCGATCCGATGTGGCAAGCCGTGTGGGCCAACCGCCCGCCCATCAAGAACGGCATCATGACTGTCTCCAACGAGCCCGGTTTCGGCATCGTGCTGGACGAGGCGCTGGTGAAACGGTATCGGGTCGCCTAGATTCGCCGCACTGGAGACCGCACATGGCTGACCTCGCAACGCTCGATCGGACGTACGACTTCATCATGCGGCGAATCATCGCGGACGGACGCGCGCCGCATTACACCGAGATCGCCTCGGAATTTCGCGTTGCACCCGACGTCGGACTCGGGCTGCTGCGTGATCTCATGGCCGTCGGCCTGCCGAACTGGCTTCATCCTCACACCGACCTGATCGCGTCGTTCCCGCCGTTCAACAATCTGCCGACGCAGTACCGCCTCGGCGTCGGCGGCGAGTGGAAGTGGTTCGCGCAGTGCGGCCTCGAAGCGCTCGCCGCCTGCTGGGCGTTCCCTGGACGCGGCGTGGACATCGAAGCGCCGTGCCTCGACTGCGGCAAGTCCATCGAGGTCACCGTGCGCGATGGCCGGATCGAGCGCGCGGTGCCGGCCACGATCCGCTTCTACGTCTCGGTGCCGGTGCGCGACTGGCGCGCGAACATCACCTATACCTGAAGCCACATGAACCTCTTCCGGTCGGAAGAGGATGCGCGTCGGTGGTCGGACTTCGTGCCTGGCAGCGACGCGGGCATTGTCACGCTCGAACAAGCGATGGCGATCATGAGCACCCCACGCCACCGCAACCGATTCGACGGCCGCTACGTTTCGTCGTCGCCGAGCTACGGCGCGGCGTTCTTCGCGAAGCTGCGCGAGGTGACCGGCGGCAGCCCTTACTGGGAGCCGCCGGCCACCTGATCGATCGCCGCGCTACTGCAGCGGCGAGAACGAGGACGGCAGGCAGATCTTCGTCTCCTGCGTGATCAGCCGATCGGCGCCGCCCGGCGGCGGCCACACGCCCTTCTTGCGGGCCTCGTCACGGATCTGCATGCGCTGATCCAGGCTCTGGTATGCCCAGATGTGCACGAAGCCGTTGGCGCGCCCGAACTCCACGCCGCCCGCAAACACCACCGGCGAGAGCTTGATGCGATCCGGCAGCTTCTCGCTCCAGCCCTTCGCGGTGGCCGGGAGCGACCCTCCCTTGAGGGTGTAGTAGCGGATCTCGAAGATCGGGCCCATCCGGCCGGGCTGCGGCGTGGGCACGAAATCGAACGGCGAGATGATCTCCGAGCTCATCGTACGGATGAACTCCTGGATCTTCGGCGGCCAGTTCGGGTCCTTGGAGGCCTCGGCGCGGATGCTCGCGCGCTCCGCGAGGTCCTTGTACCCCCAGATGTGGATGATCTCGTTGAGCGGCCCGATCTCCGTGTGCAGGAAAGCCGTGAGCGGGGAGTACTTCTTGCGGTGCTCGTACGCCTCGCCGTACCGCTTCTCGACCTCAGCCAGGCTACCGGGCACGATACCGTAGGTGCGGATCTCGTAGATCATGCGCTCTCCTTTCAGACTCCGAACGGTTCAAGGCCGCCCATGCGGCGCCCAGCCTACGAGGGTGCCGGCCGGGCGTCAACCGGGATGCAGATTGTCTTCCTCGCCGAGCGGCGGTAGCATCCCCGCACTCGTCTCGCGTCGCACGAACGTCCGCGCCCCGTGACATCACAGGAGGACTGCTCATGACGACCCCGCGCTCGCGCATCATCGCGAGCAGTGACCTCGGCTGGCAGGAATTCCGGCCTGGCATCAGCTTCAAAATTTTGTGGGAAGACCCCGCCACGAAACGGCGGGCGCAGATGACGCGCTTCGCGCCGGGCGCCCGGCTGCCTCAGCATCGGCACCTCGGGGACGAGCTGATCTTCGTCATCGAGGGCGCGCTGACCGACGAGGCGGGAACGGTCACCGCCGGCAACGTCGTGTACCGGCCCAACGGGTGCATCCACAACGTCTCGACGCAGAACGGCGCGACGGCCCTCGCCGTGCTCACCGGCGACATCGAGCCGACCGACGACGCGGCCGGCGCGGCGCGCTCGCAGATCGTCACGCTGAGCGAGCGGCCGTGGGTCGACGCGCGCCCGGGCGTGCGCCAGAAGCGGATCTGGGAGGACAAATCCACCGAGCGCCGCGCGATTCTGGCGCGCTTCGAGCCGGGTGCGAAGCTCCCGCTGCATCGTCACGTCGGCGACGAGCTGATCTTTCTGCTCGAGGGCTCCAATGCGGACGAATCGGGCGTCGTGGCCACCGGCAACCTGAACTACCGCCCGAACGGCTGCGTCCACAGCGTGACGACCCAGAACGGCGCAACGGTATTCGCCGTCGTCTGGGGTCATACAGAACCGGTCTGAGAGGAGTCGACATGGAGATTCCACGCACGATGAAGGCGACCGTCCTCGTCGCGCCGCACCGCTTCGAGCTGCAAGAGCGGCCCGTGCCGATGCCCGGCGACGAAGATGTGCTCGTTCGCGTGCGCGCCTGCGGCGTCTGAGGCACGGACCTGAAAATCATCCACACCGGCATGCCCCAGATGCCGCCGTACGGCGAGTTCATCTTCGGGCACGAGTACGCGGGCGACGTCGTTGCCATCGGCCGGACCGTGGACGAGTTTCAGGTCGGCGACCGGGTGGTCGTCGAGGCGCACATGGGCTGCCGTCGCTGCGAGAACTGCATTCGTGGCCTGTACACCGCGTGTCTGAACTACGGCAACGCCAAGCGCGGACACCGCGCGAACGGCTTCACCACCAACGGCGGGCTCGCGGAGTACGCCGTGAACCACGTCAACACGCTCTATCGGATCCCCGAGGGCGTCTCGTACGAAGAAGCGACGGTCGTGATGACGTCCGGCAGCCCGCTGTTCGGTCTCGAGAACGCCGGCGGATACTTTGCCGGTGAGACCGTGGCTGTGCTCGGGCCCGGACCGATCGGGCTGATGGCGATCCAGCTGGTGAAGGCGCTCGGCGCGACGCGCGTGATCCTGACCGGCACGCGAGCCTCGCGGCTGGCCATGGGGCGTCAGCTCGGCGCCGATGTGATCGTGAACAGTCGCGAGCAAGATCCGATCGAGGCGGTGATGACGGCGACCGGTGGCAAGGGCGCCGACCTCGTCATCGACTGTGCGGGCGCCGACGAGACGTTCGATCAGTCGCTGAAGATGACGAAGTCGGGCGGCAAGGTGCTGCTCGTCGCGTTCTATCACGGCCCGGTGACCGCCGACGTCAGTCACGCTGTACGCCGCAACGTGACGATCTACACCGAGCGCGGCGAGGGCGGCACCAGCGTGGGGCGCGCGCTCGCGCTGCTGGCGGCCGGTCGCCTCACCGCCAAGCCGCTGATCACGCACCAGTTCCCGCTCTCCCGCGTGCACGAGGCGTTCGACGTGCTCGAAAAACGGATCGGCGATCCTCTGAAAGTCGTTCTCAATCCGTGAGGCGTGCGCTCGGGCTCGCAGCCCTCCTGCTGCTGGCAGCAGTCGCGCCGGCGACGGCGTTTCCCGACAAGCCGCTCGAGCTGACCGTGCTCTTCGGGGCCGGCAGCGCCGCGGACCTGCTCGCGCGCAAGCTCGCGGAGCTCGCTGGGCGCGACCTCGGCCAGCCCGTGGCGGTCGTGAATCGCACCGGCGCCGGCGGCGCGCTCGGGTACACCTACGTGAAGAGCCAGCCCGCCGACGGCCACGCGCTGGTGTGGAACAGCAACAGCGTCAGCACCGCCTATCACGCCGGCAACATGAAGCTCGACTACAACGCATTCGCCGGCGTGGCGACGTTGACGAGCGAGCCGGTGTCGCTGGCGGTCAAAGCGGATGCGCCGTGGAAGGCCATCCGCGAGCTGCTCGCGCATGCGAAGGCGCATCCGGGTCAGGTGCGCATCGGCAACTCGGGCCGCGGCAGCTTCACGCATCTCGTCGCCGTCGCGCTGGAGAACCGCGCCGGCGTCAAGCTCACTCATGTGCCGTTCGGCCGCGAGCTCGCGGTGACGACGGTGCTCGGCGACAAGATCGAGGCGAGCGTGCAGCTGCCCGCGGAGATCATGGCGCAGATCACCGGCCGACAGGTCCGGGTCCTGGCGGTGAGCGGCAACAAGCGCCTCGCCTCCCTGCCCGACGTGCCGACGCTCAAAGAATCCGGCGTCGATCTCACGATGACGCTGTGGCGGGGCGTGGCGGTGCCGAAGGGCACGCCTCCGGCCGTGATCGTGCGGCTCGAGCGCGCGTTCACACAGGCAGCGCAGAGCGCCGAGTTCCGCGACTTCGCGACGCGCATGGGCGCCGTCGTCGACGTGCGCGGCGCGGCCGACTTCGATGCGTTCATCGCGCGCGACGACCGCGAGATCGCCGCGCTAATGGAGCAGATCGGGCTCAGGAAGCAGTAGCGGTGGGCCGCGACCGCTGGAGCGCGGCCGGGCTCGCACTGCTGGCCATCATGTATCTCCTCGTCGCCCGGCGTTATCCCCTCGACACGCTCGCCACGCCAGGCCCGGGCGTCATCCCGCTGATCGCGGGAGTCGCGCTGCTCGCGACGGCGATCTGGCTGTTGATCGTCGCGAGAACCGCGAGGCCGGCTCGTGATGTGGGCGGCCTGAGCGGGAGCGGCGCGGCTCCGACACGCCCGATCGAATCGGTGCCTGTTCTCAGGTCGCCGTTCGTGCTGACCGCGGCGCTCATCCTCTACGCGGCGCTGCTTCCGCGACTCGGGTTCATCGCCTCCTCGTTCGCACTCGTCGTGCTCGCCTCGCGGCTCATGGGCGCGCGTGGCTGGTGGCGTCCCGTCGTGCTCGGGCTCGGCGTTGCCGCCACCGCTTACCTGCTCTTCGCGCGCTGGCTCGGCGTGCCGCTGCCGTGAGCGAGCTCTTCGTCGCGCTGACACCGGCGAATCTGCTCGCGTGCTTCGTCGGCACGGTGCTCGGCACGATCGTCGGCGTGCTGCCCGGGCTCGGGCCCGCCGGCGCGATGGCCCTGGTGCTGCCGCTCACGATCAAGCTAGGGCCGACGGCCGGTCTGATCATGCTCGCCGGCATCTATTACGGCGCGATGTACGGCGGCTCGACGACGTCGATCCTCGTCAACGTGCCCGGCGAGGCGGCGAGCGTCGTGACCACGATCGACGGGTATCGCCTTGCGCGAAAAGGCCGCGCCGGTGCCGCGCTCGCCATCGCTGCGATCGCGTCGTTCGTCGCGGGCACGATCAGCGTCGTCGCGCTGCAAGTCGCCGCGCCGTTCGTCGCTCGGGCGGCGCTCGCGTTCGGTCCCGCGGAATATTTCGCCTTCGCACTGCTCGGTCTCGTGCTGCTCGCGAATCTCACCGGCGGCTCGCGCGCGAAATCGCTCGCGATGGTGCTCACCGGTCTCATGCTGTCCACGGTCGGCATGGACCCGCTGGGCGGCACGGTGCGGTTCACGTTCGATCTGGCCGGCGCGCAGGCCGGGCTCAGCTTCGTCGCCGTCACGACGGGACTCTTCGGTGTCGCCGAGGTGCTTGCGAGCATGGCCGAGCCGGCGGCAAGCAGCGCCGTCGCCCGCGTGCGCTTCCGCGATCTCTATCCGAACCGCGAGGAGCTGCGTCGCTCGGTGCCGCCGATGCTGCGCGGCACCGTGCTCGGCTTTCTCGTCGGCCTCGTACCGGGACCGGCCGCGACGATCGCGTCGTTCGTGTCGTACGGCATCGAAAAAAAGGTAAGCAGACATCGTCGCGAGCTCGGCACCGGCGCCATCGAAGGCGTCGCCGGCCCCGAGGCGGCGAACAACGCGGCCGCCGGTGGCGGGATGATTCCACTACTCTCGCTCGGGCTGCCGTTCACGCCGTCGACGGCGGTGCTGCTGAGCGGGATGCTGCTGATGAGCGTGACGCCGGGGCCCTTTTTGTTGCGCGACCATCCGAGCGTTTTCTGGGGCGTGATCGGATCCTTCTACGTCGGCAACGTGATGCTGCTCCTGCTCAACCTGCCGCTGGTCGGCGTCTTCGCGCG
>Ga0114129_10000543_pt1 | contig 46225 bp, 23 predicted proteins | sample RhiMetdeltSRZDD1_FD_80071 | JGI IMG/M metagenome (GOLD analysis project Ga0114129, IMG submission 80071) | Populus rhizosphere microbial communities from Tennessee, USA - Rhizosphere MetaG P. deltoides SRZDD1 (version 2) (version 2) | ecosystem: Host-associated > Plants > Roots > Rhizosphere >...
CTTGGGGAAGACGTGGAGGTAAGTGCGGCGAAGGTGATCAACGTTGAGAAGGAGAGGGAAGCGATAGAGGGAAACAGCGGCGAGGAAGTGCGTAGGGCGATAGACCCAGACAACCTCGCATACCTTGCGCATTCCTCTGATGGACACGGGCCGGTCGGAATTCCTCATCGCGCAGTGACCAGCCTTTTGGATTTTGCATATGAGCAACGAGAAAGCGAGCCTGATAGTGCGCTTTTGGCTGCACACTCCGTTGAGGCATACGGTATAGAGCTTCTTTTGCCGCTCAGTCAAGGAGCTCGCCTTGTGCTTATGAATCAGGCCGAAATGAGCGATGCGATTGAGGTGGCTAGACAATTCGATGCACCGAATACGACGCTCGTTTATGCAGCACCAGCGGCCCTGACTCTCGCTTCAGGATGGTCGCGGGGTAAGCAGCTAAGATTGGTGAGCGGCCCCGAGTTTTTGAGTTGCGAGATTGCTTGCCAACTAAAAGAACGCGGCGAGTCGGGTCGAAGTCTCTATGACACTCAAGACATGGATATATGGCCAGGGATACATCGGGATGACACGCACGCGGAAGATGCGCCTAGCGGGCGAAGGAGCGCTAACCTACAGTCGTACATTCTGGATGGGCGCTTGCGACCCGTTCCGGTGATGGTGCCTGGAGAGTTATACGTCGGCGGAACGGGATTGGCGCGAGGCTATCTCGATCTGCCCGGCCCAACAGCCGAATACTTCACACCTCATCCATTCAGTGATGAGCCTGGCAATCGACTATTCAAGACAGGCAACGTAGCACGTTATCTACCGGACGGTAGAATTGAAATCCTCAGTCGAGCCGCCACTGAAGTTAAGATCGGCGGCCATCGCATCGATATCGGAAAGGTCAGCAAGGTGTTGGCGGCGCATCCGGGCGTGCGTGAAAATGTCGCAACGGTTCGCGAAGACGCCGCAGGCAAGAAACGCTTCGTTGGTTATCTGGTGGCCTCTCAACAAGGCCCTCCTTCGATCAGTGATTTGCGCAGCTTCCTTAAAAGGTTCCTGCCCGTCCACATGGTGCCATCGGATTTTGTGATCTTAGAAGCTCTGCCGCGGACCCTTGATGGCGGCATAGACTTGAGCGCCCTCCCCTCTCCGGAAATTTCATACAGCGAGGCAAGGATCAGCCTGCAGGAGGAATTCATGCCGCCTCAAGACCTGCTTGAGATTCAACTCGCGCAGATTTATGAAGACGTGCTCGACCTCCGCCCGGTCGGGGTAGAGGATAGTTTCTTTGATCTCGGCGGCAACTCCATTTTAGCAGTGTTACTGGTTGCTCAAATCCAGAAGAGGTTTGGGCGGGACCTGCCACTGTCAGCGCTGTTTCAAAGAGCGACCATCAGGGGACTTGCGAATGTACTGCGCGAGCAAGCTGAACTCTTACTCTGGTCCCCGCTCGTCGCTATGCAGCCGGAGGGATCGAAACCGCCTTTCTTCTGTGTCCACCCGTCTGGCGGGAATGTTTTATGCTTCATAGATCTGTCGCGCCACCTAAGTCCCGATCAGCCCTTTTATGGATTGCAGGCCTTGGGCTTGTATGGAGAGCAAGAGCCCTACTATCGGATCGATGATATGGCGGCGCATTACATCAAAGAGATGCGCGTGGTTCAGCAACGGGGGCCCTATTTCATTGGCGGGTTCTCCTTTGGAGGCTATGTCGCTTTTGAAATGGCCCGGCAATTGCGCCAGCGGAATGAGGAAGTAGCTCTGTTGGCTGTGCTTGATACACCGTCACCAGTCTTCGAAAACAAGATTGCATTGCCCCCGGATCCCGTCAGGACGCTGATCAATCAGGCCGAAGGAGTGAGCATGCTTGACGGGAAGCAGCTGTCGGTTCCGTATGACGAGCTACGCAGGCTTAAGCCGGACGAGCAGATAGTCTCTGTAATGAATCGAATCAAGGAGCTCGATGTTGCACCCGGACAACTGAGTCTCCAATTAATCGAACGATATTTGAAGATTCACCAGGGCCAGTCAATCGCCCTGAGCGACTATTTGCCGGCGGCATATCCGGGTCAGATCACGCTCTTCCGCGCGAGGGAAGTCGATACTGAGAGCGGCTACTACAAACATGCAAACGGTCACCCTGCGTTCAATCTGCCAAGCTATGGCTGGGACGAACTCTCTACGATGCCGATTGAGATTCACGAAATCGACGGCGACCACGCGAGGATGATCGGGGAACCTTACGTCCGAATGCTGGCAGAACGGTTGAAGGCGTGTATCGAAGAGAACTATGAATCCGCGATGGCAGCCCGACCAGAGTGAGTGATGTAAATCAGTAATCTCGCATTCGGGCCGGCGTTCACAATCCTCGCATTGAACACGTGATGCTTAATCTGAAAGCCGAACAAACAAAGTTCGGCGAAAACGCCCAAGAGTGCGGAAGCCCAACGCAGGTCGCCCTGCCTGCCCGGGCGTATGAGCTTCAGCCCTTAGCCGAACACTTGATTCGATTGCCCCAGGGGCGGTGGGCACTGTGGCGCTGCGTGTGTCTAAGAGGCGCGGGCTTTCCCGCTTCGCAAGTGCTCAGGCTTTCGGCGAACGAATGTGCGGCGGCGGTTGATGAGCTCTTCAAGGCAGAAGATGCCGCGAACGGTCTACTCGTACAAGCACTGGAGGCGTTAGAGCACGATCTGCCTCGGTGCGGCGCGGATCATAAGAACATCCTGCTAAATGCGATGCGCCGACTGAGGAGCGGAAAGTTGCCAAGACCGATCGAACTGGATTGCGCCAGCAGGTCAGCGGTAAGTATGTACCAGGATGCCCGGCGACGAATTGATTGTTTATGGGCCGATGTGCGCGAATCTTTCTCGGCCTCCTCTCTTCATCTATCACGCGAGATTCGTGAGCAAGCTCAAACAGAACTTTTCCGTCAAGCCGTAATCTGGCAAAACCGTCGCGCGGTTCATTCCGGCGTCGATTCATTACTTCGAAAGCCTGCCGGATATAACTCCTCAAAACAGCGACGAAACGAAGGATTGGTCGCCAATTACCTGCAACGCTATTGCATGAAGAACGATACCATTGGTTTTTTTGGCCCGGTCGGCTGGTCGAGAATCGTTGACAGCGGCGAGGCAATTGTTGCCCGGCCCGGCAAAACCCTTATCGCGGCGCGCAAGGTCTTCTTCGAGGTATGGTGTATAGACGCGCTCGCCAGTGTGTTGAATATTGATGAATCGCTAAAACCTTGGATCGCTCCACGTCTGATGCCGTTCGCGCGTGTTGAGGGGGCGACACTTTATCTTCCCGATAAAAAATCCGTTGAGCTGTCTCCGGAACAAGCGGCTATTCTTCGGATCTGCGATGGTAATCGCACGGCAAAAGAGATCGCGGCGGACTTGATGCGCGGTGTGTCGCCCGCGCTAAAGAGCGAAGACGCTGCGTACGATCTTCTTGAACTTCTCAAAGAACAAGGGCTGATCTGGTGGGCTCTCGAAGTTCCCATAACTCCGAACCCCGAGCAGCAGCTCAGACGTCTTTTAGAGCGAATCGAGGATCAGAGCTTACGCGAAGCGACGGGAGCGGCGCTCGACAAAATGGAAAGCGCTCGCATCAATCTCGCGCGCGCGACTGGAAATGCCGAAGAGCTGGACCGCGCCATGAATAATCTGGAGGCCACTTTCACCGCTCTCACCGATTTGAACGCCAGCAGACATCCGGGGGAGATGTACGCGGGCCGTACGCTGGTTTATGAAGACTGCCGGCGAGATATTGAGATAGACATCGGTCCCCAGATCATTGAATCTCTGGGGCCGCCATTGTCTCTCATATTGGCGAGCGCTCGTTGGTTTACGTTCGAAGCTGCTAAATTGTATCGAAAGACCTTCGATGAGGTATATGAGCAGCTGGTAGCACAATCAGGCTCACACGCGGTAGACCTGACTTCATTTTGGTACCGAATCCGAAAGCTTATTTTTGATGACGAGAAGCGTCCGGCAGATTCTCTCTTGAGGACTCTTCAGGCGCGCTGGTCTAGTATCCTGTCTATTCCTCCCGGTGAGTCTCGAGTGAATATTGCGAGCGAGCAGTTGCATCCGCTGGTCCTCGAGAGCTTTGCCGCTCCGTGCCCGGGCTGGAGTTTGGCACGACATCACAGTCCCGACATAATGATAGCCGCCTCCAGCCTGGAAGCCATTCGGCGCGGTCAATATCAGCTCGTGTTGGCCGAGATTCATATTGCAGTCGACACTCTGGACGCCTGGACATTCGTTGTAAATCATCCGTCGCCGGAAAAGCTGTTTGCTGCTTTTGAGCTTGATATGAAGGAACCTCGCGTCGTCCCAATTATCCCGAAAGACGTATGGGGGCAGTGCTCGCGGGTCACTCCTGCAATGGTTGGGGCCAAAGATATTCGCATTGAGTTTAGCCACGACCCTTCGGATACTCCGCGAGAAAAGACGTTTCCGGTAAGCGCCTTCCTCGTTGAACGGTCGGATGCAGGGCTGGTGGTGCGAACACGCGATTGGCGATACTGCTTCGACCTGATTGAGACATTCGCACTTATTCTGACCGCGAATGTATCGAACAGCTACCGGCTATTAAGCCCTTGCAGCCACACCCCTCGTATTACCTTTGACCGGCTTATCGTCAGTCGCGAGTCATGGTCCCTATTCCCTACCGAAATCGAATTTGCTTTCGAGAAAGATGCTGCGAGTCGCTTTGTGGCCGCGCGGCGATGGGCGAGTAAGAACGGGCTGCCGCGGTTTGTGTTCTTCAAAGCACCTCTTGAGATCAAACCGGTCTTTGTCGATTTCGACAGTCCTATATACGTTGATTCGTTTGCGAGGGCAATACGACGGACAAAGGATGCCGGAGGCATCAATCAATTGATACACGTATCAGAGATGGTGCCCGATCCTACACAGCTCTGGCTGCCCGATGCGCAAGGCCATCGTTATACAAGCGAGTTTCGCATAGTAGCCTTAGATTTATCCGCCTAGGCCGAATCTCAGACAGCCGGCTCATGCGCAACTATGACAAGCCCCATGAGATTGCAAGATCATAACAATAAGCGAGTCGCATTCATGTTTTCAGGACATGCCGGGCAAAGCTTGACTCCAGCTCTCGAGCTATACGAAGCAGAACCGACATTCTGTGAATATGTTGATCGGTGTTCTGAGTCCCTCAAGCCCGATCTGGGAATCGACCTTCGCGAATTGTTTCACCCAAGCCAGAAGGCGGCTGAAGCGGGCAAGCAGAGACTAAAGCAGGTTGTTATCTCAGACGCAGCGATGTTTGTAACCGAGTATGCGCTATCAAAGTTGCTGGCGAAGTTGCAAGTGAAGCCTGACGCGATGATTGGATACGGGGTGGGTGAGTATGTCGCCGCTCATTTGTCCGGAGTTCTCGATTTAGAAGACGCTCTATCTCTGGTGGCTGCGCGTGGGCGATTTATGCAGCAAATGTCCGGGGGAGTTTCGCTTGCCATCGCGCTCTGTGAGCGTGATGTAAAACCATTTCTTGCAGAGGACCTCTTGCTGTCGGAAATAAACGGGCGGTCGCTTTGTGTGGTCTCCGGCTCACCTGACGCGATAAACAGGTTGTCAACTCGGCTCGCAGAAAGAGGAGTTGATTATTGCCGCTCGCATACTTCTTACCCGCGCTCTTCCACGCTATCAGGGTCTGCATTGGAGTCGTTCGCCGATCGCGTCAAGAGGGTTAATCTCAAGCCTCCCAAAATACCTTACATTTCCAACGTCACCGGAAAATGGATAACCGGGTCGGAGGCGCTGGACGCAAACTACTGGGTGCGGCACCTGCGTCAAACTGTGCGGTTCGCGGAGGGGCTCGAACAATTATTAGCCTTGGAAGACTGGGTGTTGCTGGAGGTCGGGCCGGGGCAGGTGTTGAGTCTCTTAGCCAGTCAGCATCCAATGAGAGCTCCGAAACAGCATGTTTTTTCAACCTTCAATAATCCGCTGAATCGACAACCGTATGAAGAGTCTCTGATGAATACGCTGGGCCACTCCTGGCTTTCAGGCAAGACAACCGATTGGGATGAATTCAATGAACATAGACGACGGCGACCCGTTGAGTCGCCGGCCTATCCCTTCGAGCATCAACGCTCAGTGAACACAGAGGCGGATATTACAAACTGGTTTTACGTCGCTTTGTGGAAGCGAAGGACGCTGCCCAAACTACCGCTAAGTGCTGAAGCGCTGCGCTGGCTGATCTTTTGCGATGCGCTGGGGATAGGCTCAAAGTTGGCTGAAAGATTAGAACAACTGGGCCAGACTGTGATTAAAGTGTCTGCCGGAGAAGGAATGACAAGGATTTCAGAGTGGGCGTATGCAATAAGTCCTAAACGGCGTGAGGACTACTGCGCGCTGCTCGAAGAGCTTTCCGCGCTCGATAGGCTCCCGCAAATAATCGCTCACCTATGGAGCATTACCGCAGACGAGGAGACAAGACCCGCGCTCGATTCGTTTGAAGAGACTCAATACATGGGGTTTTACAGTTTGCTTTTTCTTGCGCAGGCGCTTGGAGAACAGATCGGTACAAGCCCTGTTCGAATGGAAGTGTTATCAAATCGCCTGCAAGCCGTAACGGGGGAAGAAAAACTGTGTCCGGAGAAGGCAACGCTGTTAGGTCCATGTCAGGTAATACCTCAGGAATATCCAAACATCACTTGCCGCTGCATTGACATCGACCTTTCACAGCCAGGCACTCACCGAGACGCGAAACTGGTCGAGCGAATCATACCGGAATTGAATCATGTCCCATCTGATTCGGTGGTCGCCTATCGCGGACTTCATCGATGGATACAGACATTCGAGCCGGTTTCGCTAAAGAGAGTGGATCGATCAACGCCTCGTTTAAGAGAGTCGGCTGTATATCTGATCACCGGCGGCCTGGGCGGCATAGGTCTCATCCTGGCAGAACATCTAGCGCGGACGGTGAAGGCTCGATTGGTACTTGTCGGCCGTTCAGCTTTTCCCGAACGAGATAAATGGGAGCAATGGCTGGCCTGTCACGGTGCCCAGGACACAATCACCTGTAAGATTCGCAGGCTGCAAGCCCTCGAGCAATCAGGTGCACAGGTCATGACCGTTACTGCAGATGTCTCCGATATCGAAGCCATGCGAAAAATGATCTGTCGAGCAATTGACCGATTTGGCAAGATCAATGGTGTGATCCACTCGGCAGGCGTTGCAGGTAAAGGCATAGTTCAACTCAAGACGCCGGAGAGCGTCGCCAGTGTATTCGCCCCGAAGATAAAGGGGGTGCTCGTTCTTGAAACTTTGCTGAAAGATACGGAACTGGATTTTTTTGTGATGTGCTCTTCTCTAAGCTCAACAAAGGCGAGATTGGGGCAAGTGGATTATTCAGGCGCGAATGCCTTCCTTGATGCCTTTTCCCAATCGAATCGTTTTAACAATGGACGGAGCGTCATTTCAATCGATTGGGATACCTGGCTGGGCGTCGGAATGACAGCGAATACAGATCCTCACCACGACTACCAGGAGCCGCCCGCGGGGAGCCTCAAGGCGATTTTGCCGGAAGAAGGTGCTGATGCCTTTTCGCGCATCCTGGGCGGTCAACTATCTCGGGTTATTGTATCGCCGGCAGATGTTCCGGCAATGATGCAAGCGAGTGATGATTCCAGGCCGCGCTTCCGCATTCATCGTGAGCGCACCGATTAACGGCTATCGACTAGGCGTGAGCAAAAGTACTTGACACATCTCCTCCGACATGCTAAAAATATAGCACCTCGCCGGAATCCCTCATCGAAGACGGCGAGGTTGAGTCGAGAGATATTCAAATGACTGAGCCGGTTCACACACACCTAAGTCGTCGCGAGCGGCAGATAATGGACATCGTCTACGAGTTTGGGAAGGCCACCGCCGTAGAAGTCAGGCAGAAACTCCCTGATCCGCCGAGTTATTCGGCGGTTCGTGCGATGCTGCGTTTGCTTGAAGAAAAGGGTTATCTCAGACACGAACAGGACGGTTTGCGATACGTTTATCTGCCGACGCTATCGCGTGAAAGGGCCGGCCGGTCTGCGGTGAAGCATATGTTACAGTCATTCTTCGACAACTCTACCGAAAAAGCTGTGGCTGCTCTGTTGCACGTGTCTCGATCCAAGCTCTCTGGTGAAGAGTTGGACCGGTTGTCCCAGTTAATTGCCGATGCCAGGAAGGAGGGGCAATAATCATGCTTTCGCTATTGAGTCCCGCGCTTTTATCACCACTGGCCGAAATGGGGATTTACCTGTTATTCGATCTCGCCATCAAGGGCACAGTAATCATGATCGGTGGGCTTGTTCTTACTATCACTTTAACTGTAGTCTCGCCCCGCAGCTCAGCAGCAGCCAGACATCTGGTGTGGAGTTTGTCGCTGCTGAGCTTACTGGCGCTGCCCGCGCTTTCGGTTTTGCTGCCCAGTTGGCAGGTCCCGATCTTGCCTCAGGCGCTGCTTGCGACGCCAGCACCGGAGAAGGTGGGCAGGTCTGTTATTGGCGCGTCCGCCATCAGTTCGCCGCCGTACCCCTCGCTTCCGGAAGCCGCTCAGCTCACCTTCGCTGCTCGTCAGGCTGAGGGTCTTTTGACGGCCCCCCTTCAGTTTGAAGCGTCACTGGCGGAAAGCAATGGTATGGCACAAGAGCCCAAGGCTTGGAATGAAGCATGGTTGAGGTGGGCTTTGATTGTCTGGTTTGGCGGTATGGTTGTTGTTTTGACTCAGTTGGCCATCGGACTGATCAACCTTCAGCGAATGATTCGACGGGCCACGCCCGTCACGGATCCTTCATGGAACTCTCTATTGGGAAGCCTCTTGTTCGGCCTTCGTATTACCCGAAGAGTAAGACTTCTTAAGAATAATCAAGTAATGACCCCAATGACTCATGGAGTCTTGTGGGCAGGTGTGCTGCTGCCTGCCGATGTCGATCAATGGTCAGACGAACGCCGTCACATGGTATTGCTCCACGAACTCGCCCACGTGAAGCGCTGGGATTGTTTGACCCAGAGGCTAGCTCACATTGTTCGCGCCATTTACTGGTTCAACCCTCTGGTCTGGGTAGCGACTCGCCAAATGGAAATGGAACGCGAGCGGGCTTGCGACAATCAGGTTTTAAGCACGGGTACCGGGGCCTCGGATTATGCCAGTCACCTGCTCGACGTTGCTCGATCATTGCGGTCGGCGCCGTACTCACAGATGGTAACCGCTGCGATAGTCAGGCGGTCGCAACTAGAGTGCCGACTGCGTTCCATCCTTAATCCTAAACTCAGTCGCCGGGGCTTAACTCGGACCACTTCGATTTTTGTCGGTGTCATACTGGCCTGCGTAGTCATGCCGCTAGCTGCCCTGCGGCCAATTAGCCGGGCGAGCCATTTGATCAACCGAGAGGCGGCGGCAAATATGGAAGAATTCGCCCCGGTGGGCTTTGCAGTTCAGGCTCAATATCCCGTCGTCGCAACGTCGGCATTTACAAATCAAGCGAACGAAAAAAATGCTGATGTGCCGGGAAAGCAGCCAGTAGATCCCTTCTCGCATGGTCGGACTCAGACATCTGAGGCGCGTACACAATATGACGAGCCTGCGAAGGCGCAGCCACATGATGAAAAGCCTGGTACCGAGAAGGCGTCCGACTTTGGCCAGAGAAGTGAGGATGCACAGGAACGTTTGCAAAAAGTTCTCGCGCTCATACATTCGGGCCATCCGTCTGCGGCCGAGGAGCTGAAGACTGCATTGGCCGATAAAGATGGACAGGTCCGAGCGCAAGCGGCTTGGGGGCTTGGGATGATTGGAGATCAAAGTGCAGTGCAACCGCTAATAACAGCCTTGAGAGACAAAGATAGTCATGTCCGCGCGCAAGCGGCGTGGGCGCTCGGAATGAAAGGTGACAGCCAGGCAGTCGAGCCGCTTATATCAGTCTTGAAAGACACCGATGCGCTAGTCAGGGCTCAGGCGGCCTGGGCGCTTGGCATGAAGGGTGATGGCCGCGCTGTCGAACACTTGATAGAGACTTTGAAAGACGCGGACAGCCAAGTCCGAGCGCAAGCGGCTTTTGCCTTGGGAATGAAAGGTGACCGCAGGGCTGTGGAAGCTTTGGACGCCGCCTTAAACGACGAAAGCAGGCTCGTGCGAAAACAGGCGACTTGGGCGTTGGCGGCCATAGCGGTCAGGTCGCTGAAATAATGGCGATGACTGGCAGGTCAGCCAGAACTCCCGATCAGAACCTTTCATTGTCGCCAAACCCTCAGAGAACTTGTGTGTGCCGAATGTGCGGGTGATTGGACTTGGTGTGCTAAAGCCGAATCGCAATCCTATTCAGAAATATTGTGAGGAGGTTTATCAGGAGGTTATTATGATTAAGAGTCTGGCAGTAATGGCCGCGGCAATGATACTCTCCGACATTTCGGCAACGTCCCAGGCAACGAGCGTGGAGGGTGCTTTGGCTACTGATCCCACCGAGCCGATTCTGCTCCGAGATGAGAACCAGGCTTCCGGTGATTTAGCCGAGAAGATCCGAGCGTTAGGTTCTTCAAATCCAAATGAGCGAGCAGCAGCTATTTGCTCAATAGGCAAATTGGGCCCGCGCGCCCTTGATGCAATACCGTCGTTGATTCAGGTGCTCGGCGACGCCACGGAAACGGGGCATATGACGTGCGACGCAAGCGGGAAGTGGGTACGAGCAAGCGGAATAATCGATGAAAGCTCCATCGGTAAAGAGGCCGCAAAAGCATTAGCATCTATTGGCCCACCCGCCGTAGATCAACTGGCAGGAGCTCTAAGAAATACTAATTGGGGAGTGCGAGCCAATTCGGCACTTGCGCTTGCGCTCATAAATGACGAGCGCACAATAGAACTCCTGGTTGGCGCCTCAACCGATGGTGCTTGGCAAGTCAGAGAGCTGGCTACATGGGGTATGGGCCTTAAGAGCGATAAACGCGTGGTAGGTCCCCTGCTACTCGCTTTGAGAGACCGAGAGCCGGTGGTCCGAGCGCAAGCCGCTTGGGCGCTTGGGATGCAAGGAGATGAGAGTGTTGTGGAATCTTTGTCCTCCGCCCTCAAGGACGAGAGCGTAACAGTTCAGGCTCAGGCCGCTTGGGCATTAGGTATGAAGGGCAACGAGCACACAGTAGAACCCTTGATAGCTGCGCTCAAATCCGACGACAAACGTGTTCGATCTCAGGCGGCATGGGCACTTGGCATGCACGGCGACTACAGGGCTGTTAACGCGCTGACGGTTGCGACTAAGGATGAGAATGCGGAAGTGCGCCGGCAGGCATTGTGGGCTTTGGAAATGGTGGGAATGAAGGGCAAGCCATCGAGATAATTTGAGCGTGAGTGGTAAGCTCCAGCGATTGGCCTGGATGTCCTTTCGAAGCTTGTAAACTAGACGACGCCGAACAGATGGAGAACCTGCTAAAGGACATTCGTTACAGCGTTCGACTCCTGGTACGCAAGCCAGGGTTCGCAGCAGTCGCAGTGCTGACATTGGCTTTAGGCATTGGCGCCAACAGCACGATCTTTAGCATTGTAAATGCCGTTCTATTTCGCTCGTTGCCTTTAAAGAACCCTGAACAGCTCGTGATGGTGTGGCAAACCAACCCTGAGAAGGGTACTTACCAGAATCCGGTTTCGCTCCCGAATCTAACGGATTGGCGGGAACAGAATTCAGTCTTCGAGCAAATGGCGGCGTTCATGCCCAGAGGCGTGACCCTGACCGGGATGAACGAGCCTGAGCAGCTACACGGCGCGTTAGTCTCGGTCAACCTCTTTTCGCTTCTTGATGCCAACCCAATTCTAGGACGAACTTTTCTCGGGCACGAGGAGAAACCCGGAGAGAATCTGGTCGTCATTATCAGCTATGGCCTGTGGCAGCGCCGCTTCGGCGGTGACCCTGCAATACTCGATAAGACGCTCACACTCAACGCTGAAAACTATACGGTCGTCGGCGTCATGCCACCAGATTTTCAGTTTCCTGTCCAGGGCCAGCTCCCGATTCCTACCATGGATTTGTGGTTACCTCTTGTCCCTGACCAGGCTCCGCAGGCGCGCGGCATTGCAATATTCATGGTTGTGGCGCGCCTCAGGCCGGGTGTGCCGGTCGAGACAGCTCAGGCTGAGATGTCGACTATAGCGGGCCGACTTGAGCAGCAGTATCCCGAATCCAATACAGGCGCTGGCGTAAGGCTCGTCCCGCTGCATGAACAGGTTGTTGGAAGGATCAAGCTGGGACTGTTGATGTTGCTTGCGGCGGTAGGCTTTGTTCTCTTAATCACGTGTGCGAATGTAACGAACCTGATGCTCGTTCGAGCTACTGCCCGCCAAAAGGAGGTTGCCATTCGTACGGCGCTGGGAGCCGCACGGATGCGCCTCGTTCGCCAATTCCTAACCGAAAGCTTGGTGCTGGCGCTCGCGGGAGGCGCCTTGGGATTTCTGATCGCTTTTTTTGGGGTAAAGATTGCAGGCGGCAATCTGCCTAGCTATATGCCCCGCGCCGCGAACATCAGGATTGACTACCAGGTGTTCGGGTTCACGTTGCTGGTGTCAATAATCACCGGAATAATTTTGGGTTTAGTGCCAGCCTTGCGAGGTTCTAAGGCCAACCTTAGCGGATCGCTTCAAGAAGCGGCTGGCAGGTTGTCAGGAGGGCCCGGTCGTCATCGACTCCGCAGTCTGCTTGTCGTTTCCGAGGTTGCATTGGCGCTGATCTTATTAGTCGGAGCTGGTCTGCTCGTCAGGAGTTTGTTCCACCTTCAACAGGTGAGCCCAGGCTTCAATGCTCAAAATGTTCTCGTAGTGCCATACGTGTTGCCCCCAACCAAATACCCGCGAGGGCAGTACCGGGCAATATTCATCGATCAGGTCACGCAGCGGATTAACACTATCCCCGACGTGCGTTCTATAGGTGCAATCTCCATACTTCCATTGAGCGGGGAGGATGAGATCGGTTCTTTCCTGATGGAGGGTCAATCGTCAGATCCCGGTGAAAAGAAAACCGCCAGCGTCCGTGTGGTGACACCGGATTATTTCACTACGATGATTATCCCCGTTTTGAACGGGCGGACCTTTACTGATCAGGACAAATTCGAATCGCCCCCAATAGCGATCGTAAACAAGAAATTTGCTAGTCGTTATTACCCCGATGAGGATGCCGTCAATAAACGTATCAAGCCTGCTTCAGGCGGAGATTGGATTACTATTGTTGGCGTGGTGGGAGATGTGAGGAGCGCTGGACTGGCCAATGAGCCAAAACCCGAAGTCTATTATGCATATCTTCAGGAGCGCGTGCCTTTCATGAATTTGGTGATTCGAACAGGTGGCGATCCGAAGGGGCTGGTCAATAGAGTGCGGGGGGAAATATGGGCTGTTGATAGCAATCTGCCTTTGTCCAAGATCACGACCTTGAATGAACTACTGGCCAGTTCAATATCGGAACAGCGATTTAACATGGTGGTGTTAGACATCTTTGCGGCCTTGGCGATGGTTCTCGCAGCGATTGGTGTTTACGGCGTGATATCTTACTCTGTCAAACAGCGCACACACGAGATCGGGATTCGTATGGCGCTTGGCGCTCAACAGAATGACGTGCTCCGGCTGGTAATGGGAGAGGGTATGACGCTTGCCCTTATTGGCGTGGGCGCAGGGTTGGTGGGAGCTTTCACGCTGACCCGGGTGATGTCGACCCTGCTCTATGAGGTGAGCGCCACTGATCCGGTCACGTTTGCAATAGTCTCGCTGATACTGATCGCAGTGGTCGCGGTCGCAAGCTACCTTCCAGCACGCAAAGCGACAAGAGTGGATCCAATGATGGCGCTCAGATACGAATAGAATAGCCCGCCCAAGTATTCCATAGCTAATCCGGTAAAATCCGAGCCACTATCGACACAAGCGCGGATACAAAGAATCCCTTTCGCGCCTTGGCGAGGCTTCGCCTTTGATCGTGCTCTTGACTTGGGGCTTGCGCGCCCGGGCTGGATGGTTTCGACCCTGCCGAGGACAGCCTTCAGTCCAACAAGTTTACACGGAGGGACACAATATGATGTTGCAATCGAACTTATCGGCCGCTCAGAATCGCAGCGATTCCTGGTCCTATGACAAGCACTTTCTGATAACGGGCGCATCAAGCGGCATAGGACTTCAGCTATCGAAACATTTCCTGGGTGTATGCAAGAAACTGACGCTGGTATCAAGGGACACGAACGGGCGGCTGAGCGAAGCGGCCCGGGAACTACAGGACCTGGGAAAACGCGGGCAGGAGGGCGGGGATTGGATTGATACCCGAATCGAATCTCAACGAATCGACGTGCGCGACAGGCAATCAGTACGGTCCCTCATTCAAGGAATCTACGAAGATCAGGGCGATCAGGTGGACGCCTTCGTAAATTGCGCCGGTGGCAGCCACAAATTCGCGCTGTTGGAGAGCATGAGCACAGACGACATAGACGAAATTGTCGATGTGAATGGCAAGGCCCCCATTTACTGGCTGAGGGAATTGCTGGTGTACATGAAGCACAATTCTGTTACCAACGGTCATCCCAAGAGGGGGCACATAGTGATGCTGTCATCCCGATCCGGCGAGCGAGCGTTGCCCAATCTGAGCGTGTATGCAGCGGCCAAGGCATGCGTCGAGAAGCTGATAGAAGCAGTCCGGGCGGAATACGCGTGCTATCGCATTGCCTTTACATTGGTAAACCCAGGCTCAATCAATACCGCTTTCACGGAACGCTGGCCTGAACAACTTCGTGAGATGCATAACGCGGAGAGCATGACGGTGACTCAAGCAATTGCTCCAATAGTTCACGCGCTCGGCTCTCAATTCGTATACAACCGGATATCCTACGAGTCCCTGGAACAGTGGGTTGGTGAACCCGGCGTTCTAAGCGCTCGTGCTGACTAGCATCGTCGGCAGTCTCTTTCGTGTTGGAGGTTAATGAACCCGTGCAGAGCAGAAAGGGAATCTTGATCGACCAATCTTCACCGGTGAAGGCCGGGGCGGGGACCCTTGTAGATATTCTCCGGCGTCGGGCACAGCGGCAGCCCGACCAGAAGGCCTACACTTTTCTGCTCGATGGAGAAGCCGAAGAGGTCAGCCTGTCGTATGCCGAACTTGATCTGCGGGCCAGAGCAATTGGTGAATGGCTGATCAGACAGGGACTGCGTAAAGAGCGAGCGCTTCTGCTTTATCCGCCAGGGTTGGACTTCATCGCCGGGTTCTTCGGCTGCCTGTATGCAGGATTAGTTGCCGTTCCCGCATATCCGCCGGAGCCGGCGCGGCTGAAACGCACGTTGAAGCGGCTGGAAGCCATAGCGGCCGATGCCGAAGCTAAGGTCGCGCTTACGACGCAGTCGGTCCTGTCGAGCCTCGAAGTCATATCGGCCCAGGCGCCGATGCTGGGATCGATGAGATGGCTGGCTTCAGATGCGATGGAGAGCAGTGCCGTGGATCACTCGATGGAGTTCGATTTGTCGAGCGACGCGCTCGCTTTCCTTCAGTACACCTCAGGCTCAACGGGCGAGCCCAAAGGAGTGATGCTCACCCACACAAATCTGCTTCACAATGCCGCGACGGTGAGCGCATTTTGTGAGCACGGCCCTCAAGACAAATATGTATCCTGGCTGCCCGCCTTTCACGACATGGGATTCATGTCGGGTGTTTTGCAACCACTCTATTCGGGCATACCTGCGGTTCTTCTGTCCCCTGCGGCATTCCTGCAGCGGCCGCTTAGATGGCTCCGGGCTATCTCCCGCTACCGGGCTACCACTAGCGGCGGCCCAAATTTCGCTTACGACCTTTGTGTCAGAAAGATTGGGGACGAAGAGCGCGCGCTCCTCGACCTGAGCAGTTGGACGATAGCCTTCAATGGCGCCGAGCCGGTTCGCAACGAAACCCTGGAACGGTTTGCTCAAACTTTCGCTCCTTGTGGATTTCGCAAAGAAGCGTTGTATCCTTGCTACGGTCTTGCCGAAGCGACGTTGATAGTAACGGGCGGGCGAAAGCGCGATCGGCCAATAGTAAAGAGTTTTGAAACGCCGGCCCTCTTGAACGGCCGGGTCGTCGAGCAGACATCGGCTAAACACGACCAGCAGCTTCTCGTCGGCTGCGGTTCCTCCTCTCAAGATCAGCAAGCCGTGATCGTACATCCGGAAACTGCTGCCAGGTGCGCGGCAGGTAAGGTCGGAGAGATCTGGGTTTCGGGACCCAGTGTAGGTGAGGGCTACTGGAAGAAACCCGTCGAGACTGAAGCGACGTTCCACGCTTACATCGCTGACACACGTGAGGGGCCCTTTCTGCGAACAGGAGACCTCGGCTTTCTGCTGGGCGGGGAGTTGTTCGTGACTGGCCGGCTCAAGGACGTGATAATCATACGGGGCGTGAACCATTATCCGCAGGACATCGAGCTGACCGTGCAGAATAGCCATCCGGCGTTGCGTCCAGGCTGCGGCGCGGCATTTTCGGTCGAGAGCGGCGGCGAGGAAAGGCTCGTCGTGGTACAGGAAGTGGAGATTCGCAAGCAAGCGAACCAAAATGAGACCATCGACTCCATCCGGCGGGCGATCACCGAGAGCCACGAACTTCAGGTGTATGCGGCTGTCCTGGTGAAGCCCGGAACCATACCGAAGACTTCAAGCGGCAAAATTCAACGCAGTGCCTGCCGGAAAGAGTTTCTGGAAGGCAAGCTGGAAGAGGTCTATCGCGACCTTCTTGATGATTACAATGGCGCGTCGCAAGAGGAGAGTTTTATTCGCAAGGCGCTGCTCGCCATAGACCCGAAGATGCGGCTGCCAGTTGCCGAGTCTTACGTTCTGGAGCAAGCGGCGCGCGTGTTACGAGTGTCCCCGTCTCGGCTGCTCCCCGAGCGGTCTCTGTCTGCGATGGGGCTGGACTCGCTGATGGCGGTTGAGTTGAGGAACCATATTGAAGCCGATCTCGGCGTAACGGTCCCGGCGTCGGCGCTGCTGGAAGGTTTGAGCGCCCGCGCCGTCGCATCGCTCGTGCTGGATGATCTGGACGCCGCCGTTCCTGCTTTGCGCGGTCTGGGGCCGGGCGAAGAGTTGGAGAATGAATACCCACTCGCTTTCACGCAAAAGGCGCTGTGGTTTTTCTACCAACTCGCGCCGGAGAGCTCCGCGTACAATGTCGCTTTTGCAGTAAGGATCGGCTCTCACCTGGACGCTGCAGCGCTCGAGCGGGCTTTTCATGCGCTGGTTGATCGCCACCCTTGTCTGCGAACGACTTTTGCGGTGCGCGACGGGCAGCCCGTTCAACGAGTCAACCCGCGTGTTCAATGTCACATTGATCTGGTGACTGCTTCTGAGTTGCAACCCGAAGCGATGGGTCGAAGACTTGCCGAGGATGCGTATCGTCCCTTTGATCTGGAACGCGGACCGGTATACCGGGTGAGTTTGTACACTCGATCACCGCAAGAACATATCCTGCTGTTAGCGATGCATCATATTGTGATTGACGGGTGGTCCTGCTGGGTGTTGCTGGATGAGCTAGTCGATCTGTACAAATCGGAGTTGACTGGCGCCCGGCACTTGCTGCCGGCGTCTGCCCACAAATATTCAGATTACGTTCGCTGGCAGGCTGAAATGCTCGAGGGCGAGAAGGGCGAAAGGCTGTTCGAATACTGGAAACAGGAGCTATCGGGTGATCTTCCTGTTTTGGACCTGCCGATATTGCGTCCCCGTCCGCCCGTGCAAACCTACTCGGGCGCGTCATACGGATTCGAATTGGATGAGGGACTCGTGCGCCGGGTCAAAAAGCTTGCGCTATCCTCGGACGTCACCCTCTACGTGATCTTGCTTGCGGTGTTTCAGATATTGCTTCATCGCCACACAGGTCAAGACACGATACTCGTAGGTTCCCCCATATCGGCTCGTAGCCGCGCCGAATTCGAGGGGATCGTAGGTTGCTTTTTCAATGCCGTAGTTTTGCGCGCCGATTTCTCATCGAATATGACCTTCGGGGAGTTTCTCGATCACGTTCGCGCCCGGGTTCTTGGAGCGTTGGATCATCAGGAGTATCCCTCTCATCTGCTCGCCGAGCGGCTTCAGCCGGTCCGTGACGCGAGCCGTCCGCCGTTGTTTCAGGTTAGCTTCATACTGCAGAAGCGCCAGCGACAGGACCACACGCCGATTGCCTTTGGGCAAACGCAAACGCCCGCTAAGGACACGGAGCTTGCGCTCACTTTTGTTCCCATCCAGAGGCAGTACGCGCGGATGGAACTTGAGCTTGAGATGATCGAGGCGGATGGCGCTATTCACGCATGGCTCCACTACAACACAGATCTCTTGGACGAGGCTCAGGTCGCTCGCATGGCCGGACATTTCAGAGTCCTGCTTGAGGGTATACTCCAAAGGCCCGACCGGAGCCTTTCAAATCTGCCGATCCTGACCGGAGAAGAAGTTGCACAATTGCTGGCCGACGAGACCATCGATCTGGATTCCTATGATTACTCGGGAGTCGAACAGTTCTTCTTCCAACAGGTGAACAAGAACCCCGCGAAAGTTGCGGCTGTCTACAATGACAGTTCGATAACCTTCGATGAATTGAACCGGCGGTCCGACCAGCTTGCCAGTCTAATAAGCAAACTTGTGAACTGATTTGCGGTGCCGGCGCGGTTGTGGACTGGCGCGGGGCGGTAGCTCCCCCAACACTCGCTCCGTCTCCGCGCTTAACCGCAGACGGCTGTTCTTGCGACTCTATTGAGCGGAAAACCATGGAGAACAATCCGAACAGGCTCATCGGTCTGATATTGGACCGGGGTCCCGATCAACTGATCGGGCTCCTGGGGATCTTGAAAGCGGGGTGCGGATTCGTGCCGATCGATCCCGAATATCCGCTGGACCGGATCGATTTCATGGTCCGCGATAGCAAGATCGAACTGCTGGTCACAGAAGCGAAGTACCTGGAAAAGGCTCTTCGAATCTCCGGCGGTGATCATACTCTGAAGCATATCATCTGCCTGAACGGAATAGATGAGCAGCATCCTGCTCACGACGGCGTCAGTATCCACAACCTCGACGATAGTCCTGGGGACGTCGAGTTAGACCAACCGCAAATGCGTACCGCAGGCCCCGCCCGAATAGCTTACCTGGTGTACACATCGGGATCTACAGGTAAGCCGAAGGGCGTGCCGATAACGCACGAGAATCTTTTCCCTCTATTGCAGTGGAGCAAGCAGTACTTCAACTATGGCGAGCATACCAGGGCTCTGCAGAGTCTTTCTTTTTGCTTTGACTTCGGCATCTATGAGGTTTTGACCACAGTTTTCCTCGGTGGAACGCTCTACTCGATAGATAAGAACCAGAAGATGGATCCGTACCGGTATGCCGAGACCGTCAACTATCACGCGATCAATACGATCCATTCCACACCGTCTTTCTTCAACGAACTTGCGTCCTGCGGGTGCGAAGTGAAAGCCCTGGAAGAAGTCCATCTGGGCGGCGAGGCGCTGCTTAACAGCGCAGTTGACCAGATGTTTGACGTAGTGGGGAACGACTGTGCCATAAATAACTGGTACGGGCCTTCGGAGACGACCGTCAACAGCTCGGTCTTTGAAGTCGGCACAAGCCAGGCGAGCAAGGGTAGGGAATCGGTAACTGTACCTATCGGAAAAGCGAGCGCAAAGAACACGCTCTATGTTCTGGACCGCAACGGCAACCTGGTTCCCGAGCGGGTGGCCGGCGAACTCTACATCGGCGGTCCGGGATTGGCTCCGGCATACCTGAACCGGCCCGCCCTGACCGCCGAGAGATTTATTCCCTCCACGTTCGATACGCAGCCGGGTGCACGGTTATATAAGACCGGCGATCTTGTGCGGAGGCTGCCGGACGGAAATATCGAGTTTCTTGGCCGGATCGATCATCAGATCAAACTGCGTGGTTACCGGATCGAGTTGGGAGAAATCGAAAACGTGCTGACACACCATCCCGCCGTGCGGGAAACTGTGGTCATGGTCCGGGAAGATGTGCCCGGCAACAGGCAACTGGTGGCCTATTGCGTGCTCGATCCCGAGAAGGCTCCATCGGCTGGCGAGCTGCGCGCATTTGCGAAGCAAGAACTGCCTGACTACATGATCCCGTCGGCATTTGTGACTCTGAGTAACCTGCCGCTAACGCCCAACGGCAAGATTGATCGCCGGACGCTGCCCGTGCCCGACAAAACAGTATATGAATCGGAGGCGGACTTTGCGGCCCCACGGACGCCGGTAGAGGAGGTACTGGCAGGAATCTGCGCCGAGGCGCTCGGCCTCAGGACGATTGGTGTTAATGACAACCTTTTCGATCTCGGATGTCACTCCTTACTTGCGACCAAGATCATTGCGCGCTTGCGCGACGCCCTTCAGATAGAGTTTCCTTTGCGGAACTTGTTCGATTCGCCTACGGTTGCCGGGCTTGCCCGGAATGTCAAAGTCGCAGGGTCCGCAGATGAGCTAACGGAATTACCGCCGCTTTTGCCCGCTCCGCGCGACGAGAATCTCCCTCTTTCGTTTGCGCAGGAGCAGGTCTGGTTCTTATGCCAGTTGGACGCTGAAAACATTTCTTATAATGTGCCGAGAGCCATACGCATTAGCGGCCCTTTCAGCGTAGATCTACTCGAGCAAACTTTCACTGAGCTGATCGCTCGGCACGAGATTCTGAGAACGACGTTCCCTTCGGTCGATGGGAGGCCGATTCAAGTAATCCATCAACCTTGCCAGTTGAAGGTCCCGGTCATTGACATCAGAGCGCTACCCGAAGTTGATCGGGACGCTGAGGTGAAGCGACTCATTATCGACTTTGGGCGACAACACTTTGATATGGCCCGAGGGCCATTGTTGCGCCTGATGGTTCTCGAGATAGGCGAAGAAGAGTTTATATTCTGCCTGGTCGAGCACCATCTGGTTCACGACGGATGGACTCAAGGAGTTTTATTGCGGGATTTCCTTGAGACTTATACGGCGCTATACGAGCGCAGGCAGCCGTCGTTGCCCAAACTTCCTATTCAGTATGCGGACTTTGCCTACTGGCAACGTCGGTGGCTGCAAGGCGAGGTGCTCGAGGCGCAGCTCTCTTATTGGGAGAAACGGCTATTGGGCGCGCCTGCCCTTCTTGAAGTACCAACCGACCGTCCCCGCCCGCCGAGAATGTCCTTCAGAGGCGCGATGAAAACGTTCGAGCTGCCTCCGCGCCTCGCACAATCGCTTCGAGAGTTGAGCAGTCGTGAAGGCACGACTCTCTTTATGACGACGCTGGCAGCATTCAAAGTATTGTTGCACCGATATACGAACGTCGATGACGTGGTAGTGGGAACCGGCATTGCCAACCGTCGCTGTCAGGAGGTCGAGGGGCTGCTGGGAATGATCATCAACACGCTGGTGCTTCGCACTGATCTTTCGGGTGACCCACATTTTCGAGACCTGTTGAAGCGAGAGCGCGAAGTATGCCTGGGCGCCTACGCATATCAAGACACGCCTTTCGAGGTCTTGGTTGAGAGGTTACAACCGGCGCGCAGCCTCAGCTATACGCCTGTATTTCAAGTGATGTTTAGTTTCCTCGACACTCCGATTCAGGACCCTGAACTCCCAGAAATGAGCCTGAACATAATGCAGGTTCACAACCAGTCCGTGAAATTCGATCTGGATGTGCTGCTCATACCTCACAGGGATCAGCGCATCGGCCTTGGAGCACCCGGAGACGAAGACAGGATAACGGTAATGTGGGAGTACAGCACGGACCTCTTCGACGACTCGACTATTGAAAGGATGCAGGCTCACTTTCAGATGCTGTTGGAAAGCGTTGTAGCAAACCCGGAGGCGCGAATCTCGTCCCTGCCGATGCTGACCGCGACCGAACGGCGCCAACTGCTGGCGGGACTGTCCGCGGCCGATGCTGAGCCAGGCGCGGGCGTAACCATCCACGAACTCTTTGAAGCTCAGGTGAGCAGGTCGCCGGACGCGATTGCATTGGCTTTCGAACAAGAGCGCCTGACATACGCCGAATTAAACCGGCGAGCAAATATGCTGGCCCATTACTTGCGGACTCTCGGCGTAGGACCAGACTCAATAATCGGAATCCACCTGGACCGCTCCAATGAGTTGATCGTCGGGATAGTGGGTACCCTCAAGGCAGGCGGGGCTTATGTGCCTCTTGATCCGTCGCTGCCGCCTAAGAGGCTGGAGTTCATGGTTGAGGACTCTCGAGCATCAGTAATCCTCTCTCGAAAGGACCTCGCCGAGAAGCTGACTAAAGAGAGTGCTCGCACGGTGCTCATAGATTCGGATTGGGAAGCGATCGCCCGACAAAGCGACGAAGATCCGGTACGCGTTACAACCGCCGGCAGCCTGGCTTATGTGATCTATACCTCGGGATCGACCGGAGAGCCTAAAGGCGTGATGATTCGACATAGCTCTCTGGTGGAGTATGCCACCACGGCCGGCTCGTTCTTCAATCTGGATTCACGCGATCGCGTACTGCAATTTGCCTCGATAAGTTTCGACACAAGTGCTGAAGAAATTTATCCGTGTCTGACGCGCGGAGCGACTCTGGTTTTGCGAACTGAAGCTATGCTGGATTCGGTGGCGACTTTTCTGGAAGGTTTAAGCTATTCGGGTATAACGGTTCTTGATCTACCGACGGCATACTGGCATGAGATCTGCCAGGGACTTGACTATGAAGGTTTGCTGATTCCTGCCGGGTTGCGTCTCGTGATAATAGGCGGCGAGAGAGCTGTTCCTGAGAAGCTGGCTTCATGGCAGAAGAAGGCGGGACCTCACCTAAGGCTTGTAAACGGCTACGGGCCTACGGAAACAACGGTCGCTGTTACGCTCGGCGATTTGCCCGGGAAGGCTGAAGAGGTGACCACCAGGGAAGTCTGGATAGGAGCAACTATCAAGAATGCACAGGTCCTTGTATTGGACCGTCACTTTGAGCTCGCGGCAATAGGCGTCGAGGGAGAGATATTCATATCCGGGGCGGGGCTTGCGAGAGGCTACTTGCGCAGAGCTGACCTGACCGGAGAAAGATTCCTGCCAAACCCGCACACCCAGACTCCGGGCGAGAGGATGTACCGGACTGGTGATCTGGGCAGGTACTTGCCGACGGGCGACGTAGAGTTCCTGGGCAGGACAGATAATCAAGTGAAGGTGCGAGGCTACAGGATAGAGTTGGGGGAGATAGAGGCCGTACTGAGGCAGCAAGACGGGATCAAGGAAGCAGCCGTCGTCGCCAGGCAAGACTCTACCATCGGCAAACGGTTGGTGGCGTATGTCGTGTTAGAGGCAGGGGCTAGTCTGAAATCCGAGGAAATCAGACAACGGCTAAAGGGACAGTTGCCCGGCTATATGGCGGTTAGCAGAATAGTGTTGCTCGATCAGATGCCGGTGACGTCAAGCGGAAAGCTCGACAGGAGGAGGCTGGCCGAGGAGTGGGAAGAGGAGGAGGAAGAAAGACGCGAGCCGAGGGGACCAAGAAGCGTGTTGGAGGAAGTGCTGAGCGGCATATTCGAGCAGGTGCTGGGGAGGAGAGAGGTCGCTAGCGATGAAAGCTTTTTCGACATGGGAGGGCATTCGCTGCTTGCGGCGCAGGTGGTGAGCAGGGTAAGGGATGCCTTCAGTGCGGAAGTGGGACTAGTGGACGTTTTCGAGTATCAGACCGTGGCCGGACTTGCGAAGAGAATAGAGTTGTTGATGAAGCAGGGCCACGATGAGCAGAAACCGATCGGGCCAGCGGAACGAGCAGGCAAGCTAAGGCTGTCGTTTGCGCAGCAGAGGCTATGGTTTCTGGAGCAGTTGCACCCCGGGCAGGCCGTCTACAACATACCCGCCGCGTTCATCATTGAAGGTCCGTTAAATGTGAAGGCGTTAGACGACAGCATCAATGAGGTCGTGAGACGGCACGAGGTGTTGCGGACGAGGTTCAGAGCTGAAAACGGCGTGCCAGTCCAGGTGATAGAAGATCACTTAAGAGTGGAATTGCCTGTAATAGACTTGAGCGGGCTGCGTGAAGAGCAAAGGGAGGAGGAGATCAAGGCCTTGCTCAAGCAAGAGGCAGAGGAGGGATTTGATATAGAGACAGCGCCGTTGATGAGGGTGAAGCTGTTAAGGGAGAGCGAGGAGAAGCATGTGGGGATGATGACGATGCACCACATAGTCTCGGACGGGTGGAGCATGGGAGTGCTCGTCGGCGAGATCGGCGCATTGTACGAGGCATACTGCAACGGAGAGGAGAGTCCGCTTCAAGAACTCGCAATACAGTACGCCGACTACGCTGAGTGGCAAAGGGAGTGGCTGCAGGCGGAGGTGATCGACCAGCAGATGAACTACTGGAAGCGGCAGCTAGAGGGGAGCATTCCGGTGCTTGAGTTGATGAGCGGAAGGAGTAGGCCAAGGCTGCCGAGCTATCGGGGAGCGAGGGTAGACGTAAGGCTCAATGAGGAGGTAAGTGACAGGCTGAGGGAGATGAGCCGTAGAGAAGGGGTTACGCTGTTTATGACATTGCTGGCCGCGTTTAATACCCTGCTCTACCGCCACACCGGACAGGAGGACATTCTCATCGGCGCTCCGACTGCCAATCGAAACCGAATTGAAATCGAGGGACTCATTGGATTCTTCGTAAATACTCTGGTATTGCGCACTCACCTTAGTGCAAACGCCACGTTCACGGGGTTGCTGAAGCAAGTGAGACAAGTCGTCTTGCAGGCCCACACTCATCAGGACATACCCTTCGAGAAGGTTATTGAAGAACTACATCCCGAACGAAGGCTCGGCCATTCGCCGCTGTTCCAGGTGGCGTTTAGTTTCGAAAACGGGGAGCCCGAACCTTTACAGTTATCAGGGGTGACCTTGACTCCGTTGAAAACGCACAGTGGCACTGCGAAATTCGATTTAACCCTTTATATGACCGACAGGGAAGATGAACTAGTCGGCTCCGTGGAATACAACAGCGATCTTTTCGATCATTCCACAATCGCTCGTCTGGTTGATCAATTCTCTACGCTTATTGACTCCCTGCTTGCTAACCCGGACTACCCGATCTCTCAGCTCTCAACTATGTCTCCTGCTGAGCGCTCGACAATACTGTTCGACTTCAACGATACCGTTCAGGCTTACCCTTACCTATTCATCCATCAAATCTTCGAGCGCCAGGTCAAACTCACCCCCGACCACACGTGTTTGATCTTCGGCGACGAGTCGCTCTCATACCGTGAGCTGAACCTGCGAGCAAACAAGCTTGCTCATTACCTGATCGAGTCCGGAAGCTCGGTAGATTCTCTGGTAGGCGTATGCTTGCATCGATCTGTGGACCTGGTCGTGAGCCTGCTGGCCGTACTCAAGGCCGGCGCGGCGTACGTACCACTCGATCCGGAACACCCCGGACCGCTTTTGGGATTCATGATATCTGACTCACGCCCGGCGCTGGTTCTGAGCGTGACCGAGCTCGAGCCAAAGCTGGCCGGCGTAAAGGCTCGCGTAATCTGGCTTGACTTGGAATCAGAGCACGTAAGCAAGTGCAGAGGAGATGATCCTTTGCTAGACGTGGAGGCGGATAACCTGGCGTATGTCATCTACACGTCCGGGTCGACCGGGAGACCCAAAGGCGCAATGAACACGCACGGAGCAATAAGCAACCGATTGCAGTGGATGCAGCAGCAGTTTGAGTTGAACAGCCAGGACCGTGTCCTTCAAAAGACTCCCTACAGCTTCGATGTGTCTGTCTGGGAATTGTTCTGGCCGTTAATGACGGGAGCCGTGGAGGTGATCGCCGAACCTGGAGGTCACAGGGACAGCCGTTATCTAGTGAATTTGATAAAGACGGAAGCCGTGACTACTGTGCACTTTGTCCCATCGATGCTGGACGTATGGTTGGAGGAGGAAGGTGTGGAAGGTTGTAGCTGCTTAAAGCGCGTGATCAGCAGCGGTGAAGAGCTGACGGCGGCCTCGAGGGACAAGTACTACGAAAAGGTAAAGGGAGCCGACCTGTACAACCTGTACGGACCCACCGAGGCGGCAATAGATGTGACCTGGTGGAATTGCGAGACCACGAACTCGAGCCGGAGAGTACCCGTAGGCAGGCCCATAGCGAATACAGCCATGCATGTTCTAGATCGTAATTTTGAGCTGGTGCCGATCGGAGAAACAGGAGAGATATACATATCAGGAGCGGGACTCGCCAGAGGTTACTTCGGCGCACCGGACCTCACCGCAGAACGGTTCCTGTCAAATCCTCACGCCTCGTCTCTCGGTGAGAGAATCTACCGCACAGGAGACCTGGGCAGATACCTGACAACAGGCGAGCTTGAGTTTCTCGGCAGAGCAGATAACCAGGTGAAGGTGCGGGGCCATAGGATCGAGTTGGGTGAGATCGAGGGGGTGCTCAAGAGGCACGTGGCGGTCAAAGAGGCAGCAGTAGTGATGCAAGAGACTAAGGCAGGCAAGCTACTGGCGGCGTACGTGGTCTTGCAGCAGGATGCCATCGTGAGCGTGCAGGAGTTGAGGGTGTACTTAAGAGAGCAACTGCCTGATTACATGGTGGCAGGCAGGATAGTGGTGCTCGAAGCGTTGCCAATGACCGCGAGCGGAAAGTTAAACAGAAGGAGGCTGTGTGAGAAGAGGCAAGAAGAGGAGGCAGATACGAGCCTGCAGAGGGAGCCAAGGAGCGCGGAGGAAGAGGTGGTGAGAGGGATATACGAACAGGTGCTAGGGAAGAGAGTGCCAGGGCTTGAGGAGAGCTTCTTCGATATGGGAGGCCATTCGCTGATGGCGGCGCAGGTAGTGAGCAGGGTGAGGAAGGCGCTGAAGGTGGAGATGGGGCTGATAGAGGTGTTCGAGCATCCGAGTGTGTCGGGGCTGGCAAAGAGAATAGAGTCGTTGATGAGGCGGGGTCAGGGTGAGCAGAAGCCGATCAGGAGAGTTGAACGAGGAGGCAAGCTGAGGTTGTCGTTCTCGCAGCATAGACTATGGTTCATAGACCAGATGGAGCCGGGATCAAACACATACAACATATCTGGGGCGACCCGACTCAGCGGCACGCTGGACACTGCGGCATTAGAGAAAACTTTCAACGAGGTGGTCAGAAGACACGGGGTGTTGCGAAGCAGGTTCGAGGCGAAAGATGGAGTGCCTTACCAGATCGAAGAACGGTGGCGGCATCGCGACATACCAGTCATTGATCTACAAGAAGTAGCAGAGCAAGAGAGACAGGCGGAAGTAAGCAGAATAGCGGAGGCGGAGGCGAAAGAAGGATTTGATCTGAAAGCAGGGAATCTCCTGAGGGTGAAGCTAATAAGAGAAGCAGAAACCGAACATGTGTTGATGATGACGATGCACCACATAATCTCAGACCGATGGAGCCTGGGCGTGCTCGTCAAGGAGATAAGAGTGCTGTACGAAGCACACAGCAGGGAAGAAGAAAGCCCGCTTGAAGAACTCTCGATACAATACGCCGACTACGCTGAGTGGCAAAGAGAGTGGCTACAAGCCGAAGTGCTCGAAGAGCAAGCGAGCTATTGGAAGAAGCAGCTAGGAGGGAGCAGTGGAGTGCTGGAACTTAGGAGTGAAAGGGGCAGGCTGGTGGCGTCGAGCATCAGGGCAGGGAAGCAGGAGATAAAGCTGAGCGAGGAAGTAAGCGAAGGGCTGAAGGAGTTGAGCCGTCGGGAAGGGGTAACGCTGTTTATGACGCTGCTGGCCGGCTTTTATGCACTGCTCCACCGCTCCACGGGACAGGAGGAGATTACGATTGGAACCAGCACGGCCAATCGCCGAAGGCTCGAGACAGAGAACCTGATAGGATTTTTCGTAAACATACTGGCTTTGCGCACAGACGTTTCGGGTGATCCTACTTTCCGTGAACTTTTAGGCCGAGTGCGCGAAGTCTGCCTCGGAGCTTATCTTCATCAAGATCTGCCATTTGAGAAGCTGGTCGAAATCCTGCAGCCGGAAAGAGACCTCGGACGTTCGCCCTTATTCCAGGTGTTTTTCGAGTTTGATAATAATGCCAGACCGGCCTTCAAACTGGGTGACCTGACCATTTCTTCCCTCAACATCGACAATGGAACATCAAAGTTCGATTTGATCCTGTTTATGGGCGAGCAGGAGGGCAAATTGAGCGCGTCTTTGGAATACAACGCAGAGCTGTTTGATTCCGCTGCGATCGAACGTATGCTGGATCAATTCCAACGCCTCCTCAAGGATGTTGTCGCCGATCCTGAAAAATGCTTATCAACACTACTGCTATTCGAGCCTACGCAAGAACAATATCTGGCCGCCGGGTTTAATGATGATCTGGGCGCCTATTAGACTTTCCATGCTCGAAAAAGCGTGCGGGTCAGTCCATTCAACTCGTCGAGAGTCCCGAGTTAATTGATTCGGACGACAACCCAAGGTTTGGTTGAAGGTAAGGAGTCGCGGTGGATTTTGGAATAATGTTTTTTTCGAGCGCCGATCAGAGTTCTGCCGTTGGTAGGTATGAATTAATGATCGAAGCAGCAAAGATTGCCGACCAGAGAGGGTTTTGTTGTATATGGACACCCGAGCGCCATTTTCATGAGTTCGGCGGCTTATTTCCAAATCCTTCAGTTACCAGCGCGGCTCTGGCGATGATCACACAAGGGTTGGAGATACGAGCCGGGAGCCTGATTTCGCCTCTGCACGATTTGATACGGATAGTCGAAGAGTGGTCAGTCGTAGATAACCTCTCGCGAGGCAGAGTCGCCATCTCGTTCGGCTCAGGGTGGAATGTCGACGACTTTATCTTTTTCCCGGAGCGGTACGAGAACCGCCAAAAGCTCATGTTCCAGCAGATTGAAATCATCAAGACACTTTGGGAGGGCAGTAGCATTGTCAGAGAGAATAGCTATGGCAAGAAAGTCAGAGCAAGTATTTACCCAAGACCCGTTCAGCGCCAACTACCGATCTGGATAACTTCTTCAGGGAACCTTGACACCTTCGTCAGCGCAGGCTCAATTGGTGCAAACATTCTCACGCATCTCATCGGCCAGAGCATTGATGGACTGGCGGAAAAAATCCAGCGGTATAGGGCCTCGCGGGAAGAGCACAACTTCGATCCCGCGGAGGGTAAAGTCTCGCTGATGCTGCACACATTTTTGGGGACGGACACCCAGGCCGTCAGGTCTGTCGTGAGGGAGCCGTTTCGCGAATATCTGAGGTCGGCCATAAGCCTTGAGGAGAAGGCAGCGGCCGCCGGAGGCGTAATAAGCGGCGGCCACCAAATTGATCCGCACAACATTCCAGACGACCTGATGGAAGACTTGCTCGATATTACATTTGACCGCTACTTTGACTCGGCTGCGTTGATGGGAACCCCGTCCGACTGCAAACAGATAGTCTGGCGTTTGAAGGAGACAGGTGTCGATGAGATAGCCTGCTTGATCGATTTTGGAGTTCCCAAACAGGACGTAATTCAAAGCCTTGAGCACCTGGATGCGCTTCGCATCTTATTCTCTAAAGACGCAACCAGCCGCGCGACCGGCCAGGCCGTAAGCACGTTTCTGGAAGAGTTGGAAGCCCCGACACGATAACCTAAAGGACACGAACTCAATGCTGATTGGGCTCCACCAATAAGTAATCGCGATGATCGGATAAATCTATGTGCGGCATTGTGGGTTGCGTGGACCTCCGCGGTGAAGGCAGGCCGGGAAAAGGCATTCTGATGCGGATGGCCGACACGGTTGTTCACCGAGGGCCTGATTCGGCTGGTTACTTTGTTGCGGCAGATGTCGGCCTTGGCGTTCGCAGGCTATCCATTATTGATCTGGAGGGAGGAAACCAGCCTCTATATAGCGAGGACGGCTCGGTTGTTTTGATATGCAACGGAGAGATTTTCAACTACCGCGAATTAAGGCACAAACTGATACAGAGGGGGCATACTTTTAAGACAAACTGCGATGTGGAAGTCATCATACACCTTTATGAAGATCGCGGCGTCAGTTTGTTGGAAGAACTGAACGGGCAGTTCGCATTTGCCATCTATGACACGAAACAGAAAACTGTTTTTCTGGCGAGGGATCAATTCGGAATAAATCCGCTCTGCTATACCCTTGTTGACGGATTATTCATCTTTGCTTCGGAAGTGAAAGCTATCCTCAAGCATCCGGCAGTCAGTCGGGACGTCGATCTTACGGGGCTGGACCAGGTATTCTCATTTCCAGGACTTGTCAGCCCAAGGACAATGTTCAAGAGGATCGAGAGCCTGAAGAGCGGGCATTATATCGTGATCAAAAACTCGGACGTTGCAGTGCGAGAGTATTGGGATCTGGACTACCCGAAGGACAACGAAATTGCATACGACAGGCCGGAGAGCTTCTATATTCACGAGCTGCGAGACCTCATCGCCCAATCCGTCAAGTACCGCTTGCAGGCTGACGTGCCTGTAGGATTTTACTTGAGCGGTGGGATCGATTCTTCCCTTGTGGCGGCAACGATCAAGCAAGTGTCGCCTGACACCGAGCGACATTCGTTCTCGATCGGCTTCACGGAAAAAGAAATTTGTGAGTCGAAGTACCAGCGGCTAATGGCTGAGCAGGTCGGTTCCAGGCACCACGAGAAGGTTTTCGATTGGGCCGAGATCGCCGACAGACTTCCGGCTGTGATCTATCATTGCGAGTGCCCCGTAAAAGAGAGCTTCAACACCTGCGCGCTTGCGCTTTCTGAGTCGGCCAAAAAGGGAGGTGTTACCGTAATCCTGGCAGGCGAAGGGGCGGACGAATTGTTCGCGGGCTACATCGGATATCGTTTTGACCAGTTTGGAGTCAGGGAATCAAGAAGGGACGACGTAGAAGCAATCCTCGAGAAGGAATTGAGAAAAAAACTCTGGGGTGATGAGAACCTGTTCTACGAAGTAGACCAGTACGCATTGAGGGACACAAAGTCGGCGCTGTACTCGCGTGGAATCAACGAATGTTTCGAAGACTTCGACTGTACTAATTTCGAGCTGATCAACAAGGAGAGGTTAAAAGGCAGGCATTTCATTCACCAGAGGTCGTATCTGGATTTTAAGCTTAGACTGTCTGGCCACCTGCTTTCCGAACATGGCGACAACATGGTCCTCGCGAATTCTGTGGAAGGGCGATACCCTTTTCTGGATATCAATCTCGTAAGATTTGCGACTGAGATACCTCCCGATCTGAAGCTGAGCCAATTCACTGAGAAGTACATTTTGAAGTGCGTCGCTCAAGGCCTAGTGCCGGCCGAAATAATCAACAGAGAGAAATTCGGCTTTCGCGCGCCCGGCAGTCCTTACCTGTTACAGCAGAGCATAGAGTTCGTCCATGACTTGCTTTCCTATGAGCGCATTAAGAGGCAAGGCTACTTCAACCCTGAACTGGTAGAGAGGCTCAAATCACAGTACTCGCAACAAGGATTCAAACTGAATCCGCATACGGAAACCGATCTGCTAATGATTGTTTTGTCGTTCGGCCTTTTCCTGGATACGTTCGAACTTCCTGCATTGAACTGATCGGCGCAACGGGCACGGGAGAATCCATGAAAGAAAACAATATCCATGACTTGTTTAGCGAAGTCGCTGACTCTTTCGGATCCAGTATCGCTATCAGGCGAGGTGAACGAGAGATAACATACGGCGAGCTGGAGAGGGAATCAAACAGGCTTGCCAATCTCTTGATTTCTGCTGGCGCCGCGAAAGGATGCGTGGTCGCAATCGTCGCCGACAATACGATCGACGTCACCACCGCCATACTTGCGATACTGAAAGCTGGTTGCGCATTCCTTCCACTCGACCCAGCCATCCCTGAAAGCCGGCTCCGCGCGATGATCGCTCAGGCTCCTCCGGAATTGTTTCTGGTCGAATCGAGGTATCTTGCAGAGCTGGTCAGAATGGCGACTGACGGCTCCTCTCCAATGAAAATAATCTGTCTTGATCGCGAAAATGGAGGGGGCGGGAACAAGGGCTTGACATGCATTCTGAACCTCGGCGAGCACGAGAACGTGGAAAGACCCGTCGTGAATTCAGGTCCCGATGATATGTGTTACATATACTTCACGTCGGGATCGACGGGCAAACCGAAAGGTATCGCAGGACGGCTCAAAGCGATTGCCCACTTCATAAGATGGGAAGGGAAGACCCTCGGACTGGACCGTGGGACGAAGGGCAGCAACCTGACGACCCCTTCTTTTGACGCATTCCTCAGGGATATTTTTGTCCCGCTCTCCGTTGGCGGCTTGGTCTGTGTCCCTCCGGAAAGAGAGACGGTGCTCGACGCGGCCCAACTCGTCAAATGGATAAATGATGAGCGAATCAGCTTGTTGCATTGTGTGCCTTCCGTGTTTCGATCGATAGTAGGCCAAGCCTTAACACCCGCGATGTTCACTTGTTTGAGGCACGTCCTCTTAGCTGGTGAGCCTTTGCTTCCTTCGGACGTAAAGAAATGGGTAGATGTCTTCGGTGAGAACGTCCAGCTCGTGAACCTGTATGGGCCGTCTGAGACCACGATGACCAAGCTCTTCTACTTCGTGAAGGCGTCTGACAAACTTCTCGGGTCGATCCCTATCGGTAAGCCAATGGAAGGCGCAAGGGCCCTGGTACTTGATGGAAAATGGCGAGCCTGCCCTCCCGGCACTGTTGGAGAGATATATATCCGTACGCCATACCGTGCGCTTGGTTACTACAACGACAGCGAGCAGACCCAACAGTCCTTCGTGCAGAACCCGTTCAGCGACGATCCGAATGACATCATATACAAGACTGGCGACCTTGGCCGAGTCACAGATGATGGCAATTTCGAGTTTATCGGCAGGAAGGACCAGCAAGTCAAGATTCGAGGCGTGCGCATTGAGTTGAGAGAAATCGAAAACTTGCTGCACGAGCATCGCGATGTCAATGACGTCGCGGTTGTGGATCGCGACGACTCAAGCGGAAACAAGTATCTATGCGCTTACGTGGTGTTAGGCAGGGAGACTGAGACGGGTGAGCTGAGAAGCTATCTGTCAGCGAGCCTACCCGACTACATGATCCCGTCTGCATTCGTGGTGATGAATGCGCTGCCCCGGACGATAAGCGGGAAAATAGACCGCCGCGCCCTCCCGGTCCCCGGCAGCGCTCTAACTGAGCGTCCGAACTATGTGGCTCCACGCACGCCTGTTGAAGAATCGCTTGCGGCGATATGGACGCAACTGTTGGGGATCGAGCGCGTCGGCATTCACGATAACTTCTTCGAGGTTGGCGGACACTCCCTTATTGCCACACAGTTGCTGTCAAGGGTGCGCGACGCATTCGCGGTGGAACTCCCGCTTCGAGCACTGTTCGGCTCCCCGACGATTGCAGGGCTTTCTCTGGCAATCACTCGGGACTTGGTCGAACAGGAAAGCGACGAAGAGCTTGCTCGAATACTAAATGAAATCAAGAGCCTTTCCGACGATCAAATCACCCGTATGCTCGATGAGGCATCTCAATAGTCCAAAACCAGGAGTCAAAATGGGCAAGCTGGAAAACACTACTACCCTTACTCCAAAGCAAAGGGCGTTGCTTGAACTGCGGCTCAAAGAAAGGCGCGAGGCCGCCTCTGCATGCGAAGTTGCAAATCGCACCTCCGGCCGCCAATCACTTGTCGGCGCAAACGACGACGAGAACCTCATACTGGCCGATTCGGTTGACTCTGTCGACCGGCTGCTTGCGAAGTTCTACGGCATGTTTCCTTGGCCGTGGCAGCCGATGAAGTTCGATTTCCTGGAGGACACCGATTTCGAGACGGACATGCTGAACCAGGACATTGGTGATTGGACTCGCAGCCGGATTCCGTCGGGCGCTCAGATCTGGGTTGCGGGGTGCGGGACGAATCAGGCTCTGCACACCGCTTTGAAATTTCCGAATGCATCTGTGACCGGTTCAGACATATCGGCCAAGTCCTTGGAGATATGCGGCGCGAACGCAAGGCAGCTCGACATTTCCAACCTCACTCTCATAGAAGAAAGTATTAACCACGTTACATACGAGGACCGGTTCGATTATGTCGTTTGTACCGGAGTAATCCATCACAACGCCGATCCCAAAGCGAGTCTGCAAAAACTCGCAAGGTCACTAAAACCCGACGGCGTATTGGAGTTGATGGTTTACAACAGGTATCACAGGATAGTCACCAGCGCTTTCCAGAAGGCAGTAAGGATCTTCGGCGAGAACGAAGAGTCAATCGACTTTCAGTCTGAGTTATTCCTGGCCAAGACGATGGCTGAAAACTTTCCGGTGAAGGAAGTGCTCGAGAAAGCGTTCATACAGTATATGGAGTGGTCGGAATCCGATCTGGCAGACCTGCTGATTCAGCCCGTCGAGCACAGCTACACAGTCGAATCGCTTGAGACTTTAGCCAGTGCTTGCGGCCTGGAACTGTTGATTCCTTGCATCAGTCTGTATGCAAAGTCTCTGGCTTCTGCGTTGTTGTGGAACCTGGAGTTTAGGGATCATCAGTTGCAGTTGTTGTATGATTCGCTGCCTGATTCGAGGAGGTGGCAGATCACGAATTTGATGCTACATGAAAAGTCGCCGCTGCTCTGGTTCAGCGCGCAGAGGAAAGATAGCCCGCACCGCAGAAGGACAGAAAAACAGGTGTGCGAGGAATTCCTCGACACAGTCTTCGAAAAAAATAAGACCGCGCAGAGAAGCTTCATTCGACAGGACGACGGAACGTACGGCCTGTCTCCGAATTCAGTCCCTTACCCGCTGGCTGCTCCTGAAACATCAGTCAGGGAAGTTTTCCAGTCTGTTGATGGAAAAGCTCCGATGCTGGGGATTCTTGGACGGATCGGAATAGAGCCGAGCTTTCAGACCGTCAATAAGCTGCGCAACAGACTCGCTACTTCAGCCTTCCCTTATTTGAAATCTGTAAGACCGGAATAGACTCGAGCGGAAATGGTATCGCGGTTCGATTCGACCGGTTCAGCCCGTACTTCATGCGGGCGAAGGATTACGGGTTGAATGTTATCCCGGAAGCGCTCGCGGATTGAACTCTTGCATTCGGCCGTGTTCTGAAGACTACCGCTTAGATCAGAGCGATGCTGTGATTGCGGCGCGCGCTTCTTATTGAGAGAACAAGAAATCTCGCAGCGCGAAAATTGACCTACATCTTCGGAAGAATCAGCGATGATCACTGTAAGCACCGTCACGAACGAGGATGGTTTTCGGAAATGCCAGGACATCCTGATTGAAGTATGGGACCTGGAAAACGGCGGCAATCGAAACATCATACCCACGCGGCTCTTCCAACTCTCCCACCATTACGGCGGAATAGTGCTGGGTGCGTACAATTCCAAGGGGGATATGCTTGGATTTGCATGGGCGTTCCCTGCAATGGACCCGGGGGGTAATCTGTTTCTCTTTTCGGATACGGCTGCAGTTCTAGAGCCATATCGCGATCAGGGAATCGGGTCGCAGTTGAAGTTTGCCCAGAGGGACTGGGCTTTGCGTCATAATTTCTCAACTATGCGTTGGACCTACGACCCGCTTGAAGCTCGAAATGGATATCTTAACATCGCACGTCTTGGCGGACTCGCCCATAGCTACAAGCGTAATGCATACGGAATAGGAACCAGCGGCGTTAACAAAGGGTTGGAGACCGACAGGCTCACGCTCGACTGGTATCTCAACAGTGAGCGCGTCCGGCAGTATGCAAGCAACGTTCGAAAGGCTGCGCCGCCCGTAGACCTTCCTTCCTGCGTTGCGCTGCGCAAGCGCGAAGGCGAGATCGTGCCTCGTGATACAAACCTCGATCTGAAAGAACCCGAATTTCTTGTTCCGCTCCCGCCCAACATCCAACTGCTCAAGCAGAAGAACATGGAGCTTGCCCGAGAGTGGCGGCTGGCGCTGCGCAGCGTCTTTGAAACCTACTTCGCCCAAAACTACGTCCTGGTGGACTTCCACGTTGAGATCGTTGATGGAGAGCGGCGCGGATACTACCGGCTTGTTCGCAATGACGCAGCGCCAGACGGTCCCTTCATCAGCTCATCCTGCTGCCATTGATCCGATTTCCGCCTGGAGTTGGCCTTGAAAACACATCATAGCGTCAGGATGAGTCGGGCGACAGCTTCGTTGAACTTGGCGGGACTGGGAAGGTCCGAGCCTTCGGCAACTAGTGCATAGGCCAGCAATAATTCTGCGTGGGCGGCGAGCGAGTTAGCCCCGACCGTTTCCGTTGAACCGTTCCTGCATCTTCAGAAGTATCTCATGACTCAGCCTCAGAGCGTCTACCCTGCATTCACATCCTGGGCAGGTACATGCTGAAACGTTCTCGACTCCTCGTTACTTATTAGATCTCGCCCGACTCGGGCCAGTGCAGGCATTTCAGTCCCCACTCATGTCCCTCGACGACTAGTGCCGCTTTGTAGCCCGGCCCAACATCCAAGCTCCGCATGGCCCAGCTCGATGCCGCCAACCCGCCTACTCTCGCGCCCAGCAATCGTGCCGGTTCTCCCGGAGCCAGCGTTACGTCAAACTTATCGAGGGGGCACGAGAGCCCCTCACCTATCGCCTTGATGTACGCCTCTTTGCGTGTCCAGCAGTTGAAAAACGCTTCCGCTTGAACATTCGTCGGCAGCGACCTCAGTGTCTGCACCTCGAGGGCTGAGAAGTATCTCTGACCGATTTCACCGGTTGCGAAGTCCGGCCGGATCTCCTCGATGTCGACGCCCAGCTCACGGCCAATCGAGAAGGCAAGCAATACGTTTGAACCGGAGTGAGAAATGTTAAAGTTGATGTGTGCCGAACTAAACTCAACCGAGAGCGAAGGCTTCCCGTATTCCGTATATCTGAAGCGCACCCGATCAGCAGCCGTCTCAAGAAAGGCTCCCAGACATCGCCGAAGTATTCCGCGCCCAGCTATGAAGCGCACGCGGTCCCGCTCGAAGTAGAATCGCAGGGCCCTTTGCTGCTCGTCAGGGGAAAGGGTCTGAAAAAGAATCTTGATTCGCTCTGCCCGTTGATCCTGATTCGCCAGCCACACCTGGACCTCGTCGCTGCCTAGCGTAGGGCCCGGAGAGGGAGTCGCAAAATCGTTCGAGCGGTCTACCCTTGTTGTAGTACTCAGATGATATGCCTCCTTGAGCCGCCTGCCGAAGACGGCTCGGCGAATTACAACCACCTGTCATACTTCTTTCGTTCAGCTCTTCCAACTCCTGCAGCGTTGATGCGACTGCAAGACATCCCGGAAACCTGCTGACCAACAATCTCCTCAGGTCAATGCTCTGTTCTGTTTTACGTGCTGATGCGACCGAGTGCCAAGGCTTCCTGAAGCTGTCGGGCGACCATTTCAAGCAAGAGGGTTTGGGATGATCGTAGAAAGAAGTGATCCCCCGGCAACATATACAACGCGAACCGGGATGTGGTTTGACCTCGCCACATCGACAGCAGCTCGCGTGGCACCTCTTTGTCATCTAAGCCACCGTACGCAACTATAGGGCAGGTAAGCGGGTCACCAATCTCGTACTGATACGTTTGAATCAGTTGAAAGTCGGCCCTGAGCAGGGGAACGACCAGCTCCATCAGTTCCGTGTGCTCTAATACCTCTCTGGGCGTTCCATCCATCCGCTGCAGTTCCGCTATGAACTCGTCATTCGGCAAGTTGTATGAGGGGGGCTTGTCACTCGGAACCTGAGGTGCTCGTCGCCCTGACACACAAAGTACCTCGGGTTCGCAGGCGAAACCTTGCCGTACACTTCGAGCCAGCTCGAATGCGATTACTGCTCCCATGCTATGTCCGAAGAATGCAAATGGCCTGTCCAGCAACGGGGCGATGGCGTTCGTTAGAGCTTTCACCAGATCCGGCAGGCCTACGAAGCTCGGCTCTCGCAGTCGCGGCCCTCTCCCGGGGAGTTGGGCAGGTAGGACTTCGATCGTGGGAGGCAACTCCTGCTGCCAGTCCCTGTAGATATGGGCCGTTCCGCCCGCGTATGGAAAACAGAACAGTCTGAGCTGCGCCCGTTCGCCTGCATACGGTCTCCGGAACCAGAGATAAGACGCGTCTCTCATAGCCTAAGAACACTCTTAAGGAAGCTTCTGAAAAAGTCTATAGTTGCTTCTTTGAACGCGAACTAACGTCGCAATACATTGAACCAGTACTCGTCTTAGTTGCTATAGCAACGCGAAATGAGGACTTGCCGGCAGTCATTGACTGATCCGACAAACGCAGATTTCTTGACTCACCGAGAACTCTCTCAAATGCATATCTTCGCCCCGGGTGACAGGTTTAAGCAGATGACCGGGCAGTATCGCAGGTGCGAACCTCTTATGGATCGATTATGCGTGAGCTCCCATTTTCTCCAGGTGACCTGTGCCTGTTAGCGTTTCCAGGTTTATTTTGGCAATGCACCTGACCTTGACGTAATCCAGTGTTAGACCTCCAACTAGATGAACCGTCCCGGCGCCTTCCTCAAAATCCGAGTTGGTAAAATCACACTGATCGCGATCAAGTCTCACACCGAGTTCGGTCTTCCCTTGAGTAGCAGTGAACGTTATGTGGACATACCCGCGATCAATTGCCTCTTTGAACAGATTGACTGTTCTCTCAGGCCGAACGCTCGCTTCTATGGGGTGATCTCCTCGTGACAACTTGTCAACGAGACTTTCGCCCTTTGGTAGTTCTGAAGTAGCTGGAGGAGGTGTCGGCGGATTCTTGGCCATCTCTTCCATCTTCAGCCGTAAGCTAAGAGGTCTCATATCGGTCCACACCTCTTTTATGTAAGCTAGGCACTCGGCTTTCGGCCCTTCCTTACCAACGTCCCTCCAGCCAGCCGGGTTCTCACGGTCGGCGGGCCAAATTGAGTACTGTTCTTCGTGATTCATTACAACCTTATAGATAGTGTTATCCTCTCTGTCAGGATCGTTCCAACTCATTTTGTTTCCTCCTATGAACAATGCAAGGTGAGATCAGGAAGACCCCACTCCACGCAGAGATCACCTCGTGCTAAGAGGGATCCAATCCCACAGAATCCCGGGTTCCAGCCGACGAAGCCAAAGCCTGATCGTGACCTCGGTATCGATAACTTAGCGAGTATTGTAGAAATCGTGAAATCACGTTGTGTAGCTGAGGCTACGGCGCCTTCTATGAGATTAACGAACGGCCAGAGCGTCTGCCAGCCTAGCCAAGCGCCTTCTCGCGACTTAATGATTCCGCGATCATTATACGGGAACTTTCCGCCCACGTCATCACTGAAAACAAACGACCGCAGACATCTAAGTGCCCAAGAGTCCGGGCGCACCAATAAGAAAGGCGGCCTTGCGACCGTCCTAAGTCTTGATTCTCAATGAGCCGTGGAGGGCTCGAACCTCCGACCCGCTGATTAAGAGACAGATCGGCACCATGCCGAAATTGCGTCGTTGAATATGGGAATCTGAGCCCCATAAATCGTCTGTTCTCAGAGCCAGTATCCGCGGGCAAGAGACGATAGCCATAATTTTTTCTAAAGTCTGATTAAAAACCCCCTACATTTCCGTCTATCGGTCATGAGGGAGGATTAGGCATAAGCGCAGGCCCGGTGAGGTCTGGGTACCTCAGTATTCTGCCTCGCTGCGTTTTTGGGTCGCAAGCCTTGTCTTAAACGGCGCCTACGCCGAAAACGATGACGCAAGCTCAGATAATTGTCTAACCATAACGCCGAAATGCCGTCGGTGATGTTGTGGTTCCTCTGAGTAAATCGCAATAGAACGGCGCCTGAAGGATTTGTTAGACCCGAACGCATTACCCTTCGGACGGAGTCATTCGCCAGTTCCTGAAAGCTAGAGCCGTCATTATCGTGATTTGGGTCGTGATGTCCGCAGCGACGTGACGGCTGGGAAACAGTTTCACTTGCAGCCGAAGAGGCAATTGCGGCGATCGCCCGCAGCGCTTGCGCGTTGAGTTCGCCCGACTTCGATGAGTACTCCGATGCCTACACTCGATCAAGTCATAAAGAGAATCGGCGAAATCTTCGATGACTATCTGCCATCCGCCTCCGAGCCACCGCCGCTACCAAAGCTCTCTTTTGTCAGCGTGACGGAGCGCAGCGTCGGCATCGGCAATCGAGTCGGCAGCGAGCTCCGAGGTACGTTCGGCGTCCTTGCGCTGAAGGGCGTCCGCGTAGAAGTCGTCCTCCGTTTTCAGTTGTGGGCTAATTCACCGACTGATGTTGACGATGCGGTGCAGAATCTGATTGGGCAGTTGTTAGCCGACCGCGACGATCTCCGTCAAAAAGGCGTTTTAAAACTGGTATTGAAGGGCGTTGGCACTAGCGATACGTCCGATGGAGGAAGCACTTGGCGTCAAAGCACCGAATTCTCTGTTCTCTACGAAGAACCTTTCTCAGACACTGACGGCGCGGAGAGCCTGATCGCGCAAATCCCGATTAAACTCAACAGCGATTTTGACGAAACGACCGTCGTGACCGACGAGATGGTCCGCTGGGACGACAAAGACGATACCTCGGCGCCGCCGTTGATACTGTCCGGCCCCGTCCAGATCGCCGACCTTTGGGCTCTTTATTTCGAAGCGGCAACCGGCCCCCCCGGCGGGAGCGTCACCGTTCGGCGAACCTTTGACGGGGCGCCCGGTCAGCCGAGCACGCCCGCCAGCTTCGACGATTTCCTGGCGGCGATTTGCGATCCGGTCGCGCCGGATCGTAACGCCGAGTTCGTCTTCAACTCGCTGGCGGATTTTCTGGCGCTGTTTGGTCCCGCGGGGGATCCCGTCGAGCTCGGCGATTGGAAGGACGATGGATTCCTCGATGAATACATCTCTCTGGCTTTGAAGATCGACCCGCCGATCATGCTGCCGCTGGCGACTGACCGGTTCGAGATCGCTTTCCAGCACAAAAAGTTCGATCAACCCGCCGTGCTCTACTTACGCGCGGCACACTCAACCACGACCTGAAATACTTGGGTGATGAAGGAGGCGAGGAGACTATGAGCCCGAATCGTCCCCGTGTCGTCACGTCGCGGCCTCGCAAACAAAGGAGAAAGAAACATGGCTGAAATGATTCTACCGGGAGTATACATCGAGACGCGCGCTGAAGGCTTGATCGTCCCCGGGCGCGTCACGGTCGGCAATGTCGGCGTCGTCGGCACGGCGAGCAAAGGCGCTCTCAACGAGCCGACGCTGCTCAGCAGCTATGCCGAAGCGCAACAGCAGTTCGGCAGATACGATTCGTTTTACGATGATGATGAGCTGAAACACCCGCGTACCGATTCGCTCACCCTCGTGCGAGCGCTGGAACAGGTCTTCGGTAACGGCGCGACGACCGTTTTTGCGGTGCGCATTGCCGGTTCGGGCGCAACGGCCGCGAGCCGGGTACTGATGACAGGCCCGGACAAGTGCTGCACACTGACGGCCAAAAGCGAGGGTGATTGGGGCAATAACCTCGAGGTAAGCGTCGCAGCTCTCGCGACTGCGGATCCCGCGCCGTTTATCGAGGAGGAATCCGTCAACCTAACTGCTCCGAAGCTCAATCATCGACCGGCGCAAAACCCACGCAACCGTCTGACATACAAAAGCAGTGCGACTGGTGTCACGACCACCTTCCGCGGCGGGGACATTGTCTACACGGGCGCGCCCGCCGACGGACAGATTAAGATCGATACGACGGCCGGAGGGACAGCCGGAGACATCACCTTCCCGGCAGGAACGACGCTTGACACCAGCAATGACAAATTGACGGCAAGCTACGCTGCGGACAAGTCAGTGGGAGTCAAAGTCACGTTGCGTTTGGGCACAGCCGAAGAAGTCTTCATAGTCGTCAGCGGAGACGATCTGGCCGGCGACATCAACGACGTGGATAACCCATCTGCCTGGGTAAAGGCAACGAGCAAACCGACGGCCCAGTACCCGGCCCATGACAAGTTGCCTGACCTAAGCGTTCCTCCCGGGGCCTTCTCGGCCTTCAGCGGCGGCAAGAACGGCGAGTCGAGCGCTAATTATTCGGCTGGTCTCGAAGCTTTGCTGAACGAAGACGTCCAGATCATCGTCGCTGCCGGGCAGGACGACAAGTTCGGCGGCGAGTTGCACAAACATTGCCAGAGGGCGTCAAGCGATCTAATCAAACGCGACCGCATCGCTGTAGTCGGCAGCGCGCTCAAGGGCGGTCAGGCTACCGATACATTTCTTGACAAGCTGCGCGGTCACAACGTGGCGAGCGATCGGGTGATTTTCGCGGCGCCCGGCATCCAGGCCTTCGACACCGCGCTCGATCCGTCAAAGAAAGTCACGCTTCCCGGCGCATATGCCGCAGCCGCCGTCGCGGGATTGCTGGCCAGCTACTCCGCGCACATCAGCTTGACCAACAAAACGATCGGCGTTGACGGCATCGAAGGGAAGTTCAGCTCGGCGCAGCTTACCCAGTTGGTTCAGAACCACGTGCTCGCGCTCGAAGAACGCAAGGGTTTTCGCGTCGTCAAAGGCATCACTACCGACGATGGCGCGTTCACGCAGATCACCACCCGCCGCATAGTGGACTTCGCCAAATTCGGCGTGCGTTCGGCCGCCTCGCCTTACATAGGGCGGCTGAACAACGAACGTGTGCGCGGCGCGCTGCGCGCCACGGTCAATAGCTTCCTGACAGAGATGGTCGAAGACGAAATGCTGGTGAGCTACGACCTGTCGGTCAGTGCTACGCGCGACGAAGAGAAGAAGGGCATCGCGAAAGTCACAATCGTGCTGCGGCCGACATTCAGCATTGATTTCATCAAGGTAACGATGGTTCTGGAGTAAGGGACCGTTCCGCGCCGCGACCGCAGAGGCTGGCAGGCGCAATAGGAGAAAACAACCATGGCACAGACCAATGTTCTTACCGGCTCGAACGGCACGCTCAGCCTGGCCTTTGAAGACACTCCCGAGGGGCACGACGCCCAGGCTGTGATCGATCTTTATCAGATCCAAACTGTCGGACGAGTGACCGGCGTCGAAGTTTCTGTTCAAACGGACCTCGAGGAATTCCACGAGATCGGGCGGCGGCACCCGACTTCGCTGCATCCGGGCAATATCCACATCAGTGGAAAAATTGACCGGGCGTACATCAACGGCGCGCTGCTGTTCTTGTTGCTCGGGCGAGGCGCCAATCCGACCAGCATCGCTGAGCCTTACGTCCAGCCGGTCTTCAATATGGTGGTCAGTCTCAACGATCCGGCGGTGCCGGGCAACACCGCGGCGTTGGCGCTGAAGGGCGTCAAGTTTGAAAACTGGGCGTACTCACTGCCTGAAGAAGATTTCGTGATGGAGAACATGACCTTTAAGGCACTCAGCATCAGCGTCCAGGATACCGAGGCGCCCGCGGGCGGCGGGGGCGGTGGAGCGGCAGTCGCCTTAGCACCGAATTTCCCGGCCACAGCTTAACCGAGGAGATAACGACATGACGCTCACCGCTGAAGAACTCCTGGCGGGAGGGTCCCTGACGCACGAGGTGGAGATTCCCGCCGAACTGCTTAACGGCGACCCTCAGATCGCCCCCGACGCTCGGGTAGTGTTGCGGCCGCTGACCGTGCGCGATCTCCAACGAATCGCCAACGCCGCAAGCGCCGACGATTCGTTGTCGGCGTCGCTGATGATTCAACAGGCGATGGTCGAACCGGCGCTCAACGTCGAACAGGTATCGCGTCTCCCCGCAGGGCTGGCACGTTTTCTGGTCGAGCGAATCAACGATCTCAGCGGGATCGACACGCCGCGCGACGAGCTGACCGAACTGGTACAAACGCCGCTGGCAAAAGCCTGCTTCGTTCTCGCCAAGGAGTTCGGATGGACGCCCGAAGAGGTTAGCGGGATGACCATCGGCCAGATCCTCCTCTACCTGGAGATGGCGCGCGGCGGAGGTGACTGACCGTGACATGCAGGCGAATATTTCGCACGGCTTCTCTCGCCAAATTCGCAGTAGCGGCTGGACGAGCACCGATCTGCTGGCGTCGTGATTTGACTCACGAAGTCTCGCAGATCGGATCGCTGCGGCGCGCCTGCGCCTGGGTTGAGCCGTTGACCGGGGTATCCCTCATGTTAAGCGACGAGCCTTTGTTCGGGCGTTCCATTGCTCACCTGGTCGAAGCCGTGATTGCCAAAAGCGCTGACGATGCAGTCCATCGGCCGCGCGGGCTTGGCGGAGCGCACGCCGCGCCAACTCGGTCAGCGGCGGGCGGCGCAGGTCGCTCACGCCGGCGCAGTCAATCGAGGACCCATGATTCAGCCGTCGAGCGCCGGTACAGACCTCACGCCGCGCCGGCTCAGCTACGCAACAAAACAGATCGCCCACAATCGAGCAGGGACGATAAGCCTGGACGCTCATCCCCTCATTCCTATAAGTCCGAGGCCGAGGGCGGGCAGGCTCCGAAAAACCGCGCTGCGAAGGTGGCCCAATTGGCGCATCGGGCCAGTCGCGAGTTGCTTGAAAGCCGTGCGAACAGCCAACAGCATCTTCAGCGGCGACGCGGCGAGCGGCGAGTGACAGCAGTTCCGTCGCCGCCGCGTCCATTCAGAGCATCTCCGCCTGAGACGGACGGCGCCGACCATGTGCTCACCAAACACAAAACAGATCGAGAGCGTCTTCGCGCAGATTTCACTCCGGTCTCTCAACGCACCAACAATCCAGGAGCGACGGCAAAGCAGTCTTTCGCGCAACGGCTCGTGCAGCGAACGGCCAACGCGATTCGGCGTCTTCGAACTCCGGCAGATGAAGAAAGATATTCGAGCGAATGGCTCGCCGGCCAATGGTCAACGCCCCTCGCCGGTACGGCGGTTCCGGGCGATTGGCTGAGCCGGCTTGCAACGGGCGAGACGAGCGCAACGAGGGCGAAGCAAAGCGAGGGCGACCCGGTAAATCTATCCCCTCTCGCTTCGCATCACCAAGCGAGCAGGCTGCAACGCACTGAAGAGAACTCACGCACCCGCGCGCAACGCGTTGCCGAGAATCCTCGATCGGATCGAGAAGCGCTCGAGGCGGCAGCACCGGACCGTCGTGACGAAAGGGAAGATGATACAGCCAATCGCGGTAGCACCGAGCGAGTCGCGCCGCCGTCACTGGCGGAATCGCTGCCCGACTTGTCTCCGTTGACCCCGCGGCAGACTGCTGTGACCGGCGTCCTTCCACTGGCTTCCGAAACGGCGCTGGAGGGCGCGCGTGAAGAAGCGAGGCCACCCGAAGATCTCGACGCACTCGCCGCCAAGATCAAGTTCATCCTCGATGAACAGGCGCGCCGCCACGGGATCGATGTTTAGAGCCTGTTGATATCCCGTGTCGGGGGCAGACTTGTCTTTCTGACCCGAGTCGAGACGCGAAATTGCGCAGAACACCGGAAGGACCTGCGCCTCCGAGGCCCTGAATTATGAAACCGATGCTCGATCAACTCGAACTCCCGCAGGTTCAGGAGATCACTACTCTCGAACGCCGCGCGCTGGTTGAGCACAAACCGCCGCAGATGTCGGGCAGCCTGCTCCAAAACCTCGGTCGCAGACCGACGCGGCTGGCATTGTGGGGGGTCGCTACGGGACCGGGGGCTCAGAGTTTTGTCGATCAGGTGGAGACAAAATTCCGCGACGGAAAACCGCTTCCGTTTACCGCCGATATCATTGCCGAAGCCGCGATCGAACGCGTGATGATTGACGATCTGCGAGTACAGGAGCTGGCCGGCAAACCGGAGCGTTTCGCGTACGTAATGACGCTGCGCGAATTCATAGAACCGGTCGAGGCCGAAGACCTTTCCCCGCTCAATGCCGAGATCGCCGACGAAGCGTTTGGCTCGATAGACGATCTGATAAGCGGACTCGATCTGGCCCCGGCGTTCGCAACCGGACTCGAACAATTCATCGAACCGCTGAGCGGCCTGCTCGCGCGCCTGCAGGAATTCAATCGCGCGGGCGGGTAATGAAGGCAAATCGCAAGAGCGTAAGAACATGGGCGCGTGCGCTGAGCGCGCGGGTGCTGAAACCGCTTTGTAAAGGAGAAACCATGCCAGGAACCAACCTGTTTGAAGAGCTGAAGGATGCGCTAACCAAGTTCAAGACTTTCCTTCACGATAACGTCACCACGATCAAACCGGCCATACAGGCGCTGAAAACCATCGTGCCGCAGGTCACCGATTTGATAGACAAGCTGATCGATCTGTTGGGGAAACTCAAGGCCGAGATCGACAAGATTAATCCGGGCGCAGTCGGGGCGGGTTTGACCAAAGTCACGGAGTTTTCGACGAGCGTAAAAACTTTGCTGGAAACGGCCAAAGGGTTGCTGCCGAACGAAGCCGCAAAAATTGACGACGTGATAAAGGTCGCCGACGTCGTCAGCTC
>Ga0114129_10000544_pt1 | contig 46212 bp, 47 predicted proteins | sample RhiMetdeltSRZDD1_FD_80071 | JGI IMG/M metagenome (GOLD analysis project Ga0114129, IMG submission 80071) | Populus rhizosphere microbial communities from Tennessee, USA - Rhizosphere MetaG P. deltoides SRZDD1 (version 2) (version 2) | ecosystem: Host-associated > Plants > Roots > Rhizosphere >...
CCGCTGGTCATCGGGACAGCCCTGGTCGCCGGGGTCGGCATCGAGGTCTTCGGCGTCGCCTGGGAGACCAGCATGCAGCGGCACGTCCCGGCCGATCTGCTCGCCCGGGTCTACTCGTGGGACATTCTCGGCTCCATCGTCGCCGTGCCCCTCGGGCAGGTTGCCGCCGGCGGGGCCGCCGACGCCCTCGGCACCGAGGGTGCTCTGCTGGCCGCGGCCGTCCTCAGTGCACTGGCCATCGCCGGTATGGTCCTGACGCCCGCCGTACGCCGGCTCGACAACACTCCGGTAGTGGCTCCGCAGCCGCAGACCGTCCCGGCTTGACCGCCGGGCGAACCGTTGCGCAGGCGGACGGTTCCCGCACTGTGAGCAGCACTTCCCAGAAGTCGGCACGTGAGCAAACCGACTTTTGCCGTCGATGCCTTCCCTAGACGCGCCGAACCGTGGTTGGCTACCGGCAAATGTACGGCCGGGCGAACAGCCGATGACGGCTGACCGACAGGAGGGCCATCCGTGGGTGAAAAGGTGACCTTCGCGAGCAACGGCGGCACCAGCGAGGGCTACCTCGCCGTGCCCGCCGGCGGCCACGGCGACGCCGTCATCGTGGTCCAGGAGTGGTGGGGCCTGGTGGCCCACATCCGGGACGTGGTCGACCGGTTCGCCGACGCCGGCTTCGTCGCGCTCGCGCCCGACTTCTACCACGGTGCCGCGACGACCGAGCCGGACGAGGCCCAGCGCCTGCTGATGGACATGGCCGTACCGCAGGCCGCCGCCGACCTCGCCGGTGCGGCGGCGTACCTCAAGGGCCTGGCGCAGGTCGACGGCGGCATCGGGGTCGCCGGCTTCTGCGCCGGTGGCAGCCTCGCCCTGTGGTCGGCCACGGTCACCGCCGACATCTCGTCGGTCTGCGCGTTCTACCCCGGTGGCTACACCGCCCGGCTGGCCCCGGATTGGTCGGCGTACGCCGGCAAGGCCGTGGTGATCCACTGCTCGGAGGAGGACGGTACGTCGGCGGCGCCCCACATCCAGTCGGTGATCAAGGGCATCGGCGACGCCGGCGGCAAGGTGACCATCTACGACTACGCCGGCACCGATCACGCGTTCTTCAACGACGACCGGCCCGAGCACTTCGACCGCGATGCCGCGACGCTGGCGTGGGCGCGGACGCTCGACTTCTTCCGCTCCACGCTCTGACCGCGCGCGGGATCGCAGCCGGGCCCACTAGGCTGACCCGGTGCCCGTCGACGCCCTCACCACGCTGGACGAGCAGGTCAGCGAATGCCGGGCCTGCCCGCGGCTGGTCGCATGGCGGGAACAGGTGGCGCGCGAGAAGCGGGCGGCGTTTCGGGACCAGACCTACTGGGGGCGCCCGGTTCCCGGGTTCGGCCCGAAGGACGCCCGGATCCTGATCCTGGGGCTGGCGCCGGCCGCGCACGGTGGCAACCGCACCGGCCGCGTCTTCACCGGCGACCGCAGCGGCGATGTGCTCTACGCCGCGCTGTACCGGGCCGGCCTGGCCAACCAGCCGCACAGCGTCAACAAGGACGACGGCTTGCGGGTGGCGTACACGAGGATCACAGCCGCGGTGAAGTGCGCGCCGCCGGACAACAAGCCGCTGCCGCCGGAGCGCGATGCCTGCTCGGCGTGGCTGCGGCAGGAGGTCGAGCTGCTCCAGCCGAGCCTGCGGGTGGTGGTGGCGCTCGGCGCGTTCGCGTGGGCGGCCTGGTGGCCGGCGCTGAACGCGGTCTACGGCATCGGTCCCAAGCCCCGGCCGGCGTTCGGGCACGGCGCCCAGTGGGTGGCCGAGGGTGCGCCCGCGCTCCTCGGTTCGTACCACGTATCGCAGCAGAACACCTTTACCGGACGCCTCACACCCGCCATGCTGGACGGCGTGTTGCTGCGGGCGCGCGAACTCGCCGGGCTGGGGTCGCAGGGGTGAACGTGCTGCGCCGATTCTGGCCCGTGGTCCTGGCCGCCGCCCTGCTCCTGATCGCCGCGTTCGGCGCTGCGACCGGTTCGATGCCGCTGCGCCCGGCGCAGTTCGGCGACCCCGAGCCCCTGCCGACCTGGGACACCGGCCTGCCGGAGCGCGAGCAGCCCAGCCACATCGAGGTCACGCCGTTCGGCCCGCCGCAGATCATCGAGGCCTCCCCGGCCTTCGTCCGGGTGGTCCAGGTGCTCTGCCTGCTCCTGGTGGTGGGCGTGGTCATACTGCTCGTGACCCTCACGGTCCGCGGTGCGGTGCGGCGAGTCGGGCTCGACAAGGATCCCGTTGTACGCCCACCGCAGGCCGACGCTCATGAAGAAGTGATGGCGGCGCTCACGCGAGGGCTGGCCGACCTGGATGAGGGTGATCCACGCCAGGCGGTCATCGCCTGCTGGGTACGCCTGGAGCGGGCCGCCGAGGACGCGGGCATCCAGCGCAAACCCGGTGACACGCCGACGGATCTGGTCGTACGCCTCCTCAGTGGACGGTCGGTGAACAGCAGCGTGCTCAGCGACTTCGCAACGGTCTACCGCGAGGCACGGTACTCGCCGCACCCGGTCGACACGGCCATGCGGGACCAGGCCCGAGCCGCTCTGCGTCTGCTGCGTGACGAACTCGGCGCCGGTGCGGCGCTGGGCCGGCCGGGATCGGGGGCGGCCGGATGAGCGAGCGCCCGGTCTCCATCGACGAGCTGCTGCGGGGCGCGGCCGAGGACGAGCCCGCCGAGGCCCGGCGCGATCGCACCGTTGCCCGCGATCTGATCAAGTACGCCTTCATGGCCGCCTGTCTCATGGCGGTGATCTACTTCGGACTCCGGGTCGCGAAGCTGACCGCGCCCCTGTGGTTCCTGTACGCCGTCTCCTGCGCCATGATCGCCGTCTACGCATCGGTGCGGCGCGTACGCCCACCGCTGCCGGCCCGCGCCGCCTGGCGGCGGCACTCCGCCGAGGCGCCACCGGACGGGTTGCGCGGTGTGGTGAAGCGCTGGGAGACCCGCCTCGAATGGTGTTACGCCGACAACTCGGCGTACAACCGAAAGGTTTTGCCCTTGCTCGGCGAGATCGTCGACGAGCGCCTGCGGCAGCGCCACGGCATCACCCGGGACTCTGATCCGGATCGCGCTCGCAAGCTGATCGGGGAGCCGTTGTGGACCTTCCTCGCCGCGCCCGGCCGCCGGCCGCCCGCGCCGCGCGAGCTGGCCAATCTCATCGCCTGGATGGAGCGGATATGAGCAAGAAGGTGACCGCCGCGGAGGTCGGCCGGATCTCCGGCCAGGTCCTCGACCAGGTGGAAACGGTGGTGGTCGGCAAACGGAGTGCGCTGGAGCTGGTCTTCGCCGGCATCCTGGCCGGCGGCCACGTCCTGCTGGAGGACCTGCCGGGCCTGGGCAAGACGCTGACCGCCCGGATGTTCGCCCAGGCGCTGGGCCTGGACTTCCGGCGGCTGCAGTTCACGCCCGACCTGCTGCCCGCCGACGTGACCGGGTCGTTCCTCTACGACCAGCGCAGCCACGACTTCACCTTCCGGGCCGGGCCGATCTTCACCAACCTGCTCCTGGCCGACGAGATCAACCGTACGCCGCCGAAGACGCAGGCCGCGTTGCTGGAAGCGATGCAGGAGAAGCAGGTCTCGGTCGAGGGCGTGACCTACCGGCTGGAGGCGCCGTTCACCGTGCTCGCCACGGCCAACCCGATCGAGTACGAGGGCACGTACCCGCTGCCCGAGGCGCAGCTCGATCGGTTCCTGCTGCGGGTGTCGTTCGGCTACCCGACCGCCGACCAGGAATGGGACGTGCTGCGGCGGCGGATGGAGCGCCAGCGCGAGGAAGCCGTCATCGAGCCGGTCATCGACGCCCCGACGTTGATCCGCCTCCAGACGGCGCTGGAGGACATCGAGGTCGAGGACTCGATCGGGCGCTACATCGTGTCGATGACCGCCGCGACGCGCTCGCACCCGGCCGTGCTGGTCGGGTCCTCGCCGCGGGGCTCGCTCGCGCTGATGCTGCTGGCGCGGGCCCGTGCGGCGATGTCCGGCCGCGATTACGTCATTCCCGAGGACGTCAAGGAGGTGGCGGTGCCCGCATTGGCCCACCGCCTCACGCTGCGGCCCGAGATGTGGCTCAAGCGGGTCGACCCCGCCTCCATCGTGGCCGACGTGATGGCGTCGACCCCGGCCCCGGCCAGCGGTGCGATCCCGAACTACGGTGCGCCCAGCCCGCGCCCCAGCCGCGGCAAGGCCGACGACTGGGAGTACGCCGATCCCGGCGACACCGCCGACCCCTACCGCTACACCGCCCGGGGCTGATCGGTGCTGCGCCCGGCCACGCCCCCCGCCGACCGCGACGAGCCGTCCCAGGACTGGCATCCGACGCGGGCGCTGGGGCGTGCGCTCATCCTCTGCGGCATCCTGCTCGTCGGAGCCGTCCTATTCGGACGGATCGACCTGGTGATCGTGGCGGTTCCGCTCGCGGCGTCGGTGGCCTTCGGCCTGTCCCGGCGCCCCACGACCGTGCCGGGTCTGCGCCTGGCCACGCGGGAGGAGTACGCCACCGAGGGTAGCGAGCTGACCACCACGCTACGTCTGTCCAATCGCGACACTGTCGGGTACGACCTGGCCGTCGCGCGGACGCAGCACTCGCCGTGGCTGGAGCTGGCGGCCGGCGGATCGGACGGCAAACCGGACCGGCCGGTGGTCGCCGCCCTCCACCGGGGCGAGGCCGCCGAGGTCGCCCTGACCGGGCCGGCGACCCGATGGGGCCGGCACTCCATCGGCCCGGCCGCCGCCATCGCGGTCGCCGGCGGCGGCCTGCTCACCTGCCGGGCCGTCGTCACCGGCTCGCTGGGCTTCAAGGTGTTCCCGGTGACTGAACCCTTCGCCGCGGACGAGGCCATGCCCCGCGCTGCCGGCCTCGTCGGGCAGCACCGATCCCGGCGCCCCGGCGAGGGCGGCGAGCTGGCCGGCGTACGCCAGTTCGGGCCGGGGGACCGGCTGCGCCGCATCGACTGGCGTACGACGCTGCGGACGCGGCAGCTGCACGTCGCGCGTACGCTCTCCGACCGCGACGCCGAAGTGGTGCTGCTGTTGGACCTGCTGACCGAGGCCGGGCCGTCGACCGGGCTCAGTCGGGCGTCGAGTGTCATCGATGTCACCGTCCGGGCCAGCGCAGCCATCGCCGAGCATTACCTAGAACGCGGGGACCGCGTCTCGCTCATCGAGTACGGCGGCAGCGACCGGCGGCTGCGCGCGGCATCGGGGCGGCGGCAGTACATGACGATCCTGGAGTGGCTGCTCGACTGCGCCGCCCGGCAGGTGGCCCTGGTCGCCGGCGAGTCCCGGCTGTCCGCCGCGATCTCACCGAACGCTTTGGTGGTCGTCATGACCCCGCTGCTGGACGCCCGCGCCGCCGACATGATCGCCGGGCTGGCCCGCGCCGGCCGGTTCGTCGTCACCGTCGACACGCTGCCGCCCGGCATCGAGCCCGATGCGCACAGCCCGTGGACGCGGCCGGCGTTCGGCATCTGGCGGCTGGAGCGCGACAACACCATCGGCCAGCTGCGCGAGCACGGCGTACCCGTCGTCGCCTGGGCCGGAGCGGGCAGCCTGGATCTGGTCTTGCGCGACGTGGCCCGGATGGCCGGGCGGGCGCAGGGGGCGCGGCGATGAACCGGATTCTGGAGTCGCTCTCGCGCGTGACCGCGGCCACGCTGCTTCTGCGCGGAATGACGTTCGTCTTCACGCTGATCGCGGCGATCTACGCGGTGCCCACGTTCGTGTTCGATCCCCGCCTGATCGCCTTGGCGTCGGTCGGGGCACTGGCCGTCGCCCTCGGCCCCGGTACGCGCATCGTCACGGTCGTGCTCAGCATCTCGGTCCTCGGCTGGATGATCGGGTACATGGGCCGCCTGCACGAGCTGACCGCGATGCAGGTCGTGGTCTTCGCCGCGGCCTTGTATCTCGCACACTCATCGGCGGCGCTGGCTGCGGTCGTGCCGGTAGACGCGGTCGTATCGCCGGAGGTGCTGGTGCGCTGGTACGGCCGGGCCTTCGCGATCGCCGCGGCTTCCGCGGTCCTGGCATCGATCCTCATCTTCGGCGCCAGCCTGATCGCCGGGTTCAACGGGACCTTCGTCGCGTCGCTCGTCGGGCTCGCCGCCGCCGCCGTCCTGGTGGTCGCGCTGGTCCGCCTCGTACGCCGCTGACCCCCGTCGAGCGGTGTGCGCCATCACAACTTTCCGCGTCGGCGAGCCGATCGGCGTACCCGAAGGCGAAGATTGATGCGTGAAACCTCAGCGGATCCTTGTAGTTGGTGCCGGGCACGTCGGGCTCTACGCCGCCCTGCGACTGTCCCGCAAGCTCAGCTCCCGCGAGGCCGAGGTGATCATCGTCGATCCCCAGCCCCACATGACGTACCAGCCGTTCCTCCCGGAGGCCGCGGCCGGCAACATCTCCCCCCGCCACTCGGTCGTGCCGCTGCGCCGCGAGCTGAAGAACTGCCGCATCGTCGCCGGTGAGGTCATCAAGATCGCCCACGCATCGAAGATCGCGACCGTCCGGCCCTACGTCGGACCCGCCTTCGACCTGGAATACGACCAGATCATCGTGGCGCCCGGCAGCGTCTCGCGGACCCTGCCCATCCCCGGGCTGCGCGAGCACGGCGTCGGCTTCAAGACCATCGGTGAGGCGATCTACCTGCGCAACCACGTCCTGGAGCGGCTCGACCTGGCCGCCGGCACCACCGACGAGAAGGTCCGCCGCCGGGCGCTCACCTTCGTCTTCGTCGGCGGTGGCTTCGCCGGCATCGAGGCGCTGGCCGAGATGGAGGACATGGTCCGCGACGCCATCGACCGCTACTACCCGGAGCTGTCGCCGAACGACACGCACTGGATCCTGGTCGAGGCGGCCAACCGGATCCTGCCCGAGGTCGGGCCGGAGATGGGCGCGTACACCGTGGTCCAGCTCACCCAGCGCGGCATCGACGTGCGCCTGAGCACCCGCCTGGAGTCCTGCGTAGACGGCATCGTCAAGCTCTCCGACGGCGAGGAGTTCGCCTCGGACACCATCGTGTGGACCGCGGGCGTCAAGCCCAGCCCCATGCTGGCCGCCACCGACCTGCCCCGCAACCCGCGCGGCGCGATCACCTGCCGGCCCACGCTCCAGGTCGTCGACGGCGATCGCGTCGTCGAAGGTGCCTGGTCCGCGGGCGACTGCGCGGCCGTTCCCGACATCACGGGTACGCCCGACGTGAACGGCCAGCTGCCGCTGTGCTCCCCGAGCGCCCAGCACGCCGTACGCCAGGCGCGCCGGATGGCCGACAACATCCGCAATCTCATTCGCGGCCGGGATCTGAAGCCGTACCGCCACAAGCATGTCGGCAGCGTTGCGAGCCTGGGTCTGCACAAGGGCGTGGCGCACGTCTACGGCCTCAAGCTCAAGGGCTGGCCGGCCTGGTTCATGCACCGCACCTACCACATGAGCCGGATCCCGTCGCTGAACCGGAAGGTCCGCGTGATCGCCGACTGGACGCTGGCGCTGTTCCTGCGCCGGGAGGTCGTGCCGCTCGGGTCGCTGCACACTCCGCACACCGCATTCGACGAGGCGACCGCGACGACACCGCCGCGCTGAGCTAGTTCAGGCGCCAGACCGTGGCGTCGGCGACGGTCTCACCGGAGCGCTGGAGCAGGCGTTCCACGGTCATTTCCAGCTCGCGCCGGTGAGGAGTGTCCGTGATGGCCACGCAGTCGGCCTTCCACCAATGCAGGTCCATCCGGGCCACGGCCCGGTCGGTGTCGTTGACGTCGCGCGGTACGCCGGTCTTGGCGACATCGGCCAGCAGCAGCGCGGTCGGGCGGCGGTTCGCGCCGATGGTGGCTCGGCCGCGGCTGGAGGGGCCGATGAAGAAGCCCTCCGGCATGCCGATCGCCACCCGGGTCGCGACGGCGTACTGCATGGGTTCGGGAGCCGGCGGGGTGGCCAGCGGCACCGGGACGATCACACCGCCCTCGGGCGCGCACGTACGCCAATAGCCCTCGCTGTAAAAGCGCGGGATCGCGGGGCGGTCCATGGTCGGCAACGGCGTCGGCAGCAATGGCGCCAGTGAAACCATTACCAGAGCGGGTACCGCGAACCGGATGACGGTGGGGGTGTTGGGAGGGCTGGCTACTCTCCGTTCCTCCGGTACCCGGAGAAGGAGAACGAGGATCACGGCGATGAGCGGCACCGCGGCGAGTGCGAACCGCATCGGCAGCGCGCCACTGACCAGCGGGAGGCCCTTGATGAGCCGGAACGGGCCGGGGATGCCGGTGTGGTAGTGGCCGACGACGATCTTCGGGCCGAGCGACAACAGCGACATGATCAAGGCGGCGATGCCGCACGCCACCGCGACCGCGTTGCGGCGCAGCAAGATCACCGCGGCGACGGTCAGGAGTATCAGTGGCCACCCGAGGAAGGTGTTGAGTTCGGTGTAGCCGGTGGACAGGCGCAGCGAGGCGTTCGTGCCGCCCACCGACAGCGGCGAGAAGGCGGGGAAGCTCGCGAGATTGGCGTAGAAGTAATACGGGCTGAACACGCCGTCGCTGACCGACTGCCGGCCGGCGAACTGCGTCCACAGCGGGTACGCCAGAAGCACAGTGGCGACGAAGGTGGCGACGGCCATGCCGGTCATGAATTCGCGGATCCGGTGCCAGGGTGGCCGCGTGATCGCCGCATAGGCGATGACCACGAGCAGCAAGGTCAACGCGGTCAGGAAGAGCGTTTCCTCGCCGATCAGCACCTGAAGCGTCACGAACACGGCCAGGACCAGGGCATACTTGATCTTGCGTTCGGGTGCCTGCCAGAGCCGGACCACCGCCCACACCATCGCCGGCACGAGCCACTGCGCCGTGATGTGAAGATGGGCGTTGGACTGCGAAATCATCCCGGGGGCGAAGCCGCAGAACGCCGCGCCTATGGCCGCCGCCAGCACCCCGGCCCGCAGCGTACGCCGGAACAGCAGGTACCAAGCGGCAGCCGTACCGGCCAGATTGAGCACCACGATGACGGCGAACGTCGTGCCCGTACCCAGCCACAACGTCAGCGGCGTGAACACGATGCCGAGCGCGATGACGGTGGTGTTGGCGAGAAGGTTGACACCATTGGGGGAGTTGAGGCGATCGGTGACGAGGCTGAAATCGCCAGTCCAAAAGCGTGTGTCGTAGGACAGGAACCACTCGTAGAGCGTCTGGTCAGCCGGGTTGAGAGCGAGCGCGCGTCCGGTCGGGTCGGCCAGCAGGTCGTGCAGCAGCCACACGGCGAACGCCACGAAGCCGGCGATTACCGCGGTGTCCTTCAGAACCGTCCGGGCACCGGTGGACGGGCTAGGCTGCGGCCGCGGATCACCGGCCGGTGCCGAGATCTCCGCTGAATCGGATGGTGGCGTGCGGAGAGGTGCGGTGCGCGTCACGGTGCGACCCTACCGTCCCCGGGCTGGTTTCACGCTTCTAGCCAGCTCTTTGATCTTTATCGGCCGTTCGCCGCGCCGAGCGGGCAGCTTCGTACACTACCGTGTAGGGCGCGTCGGCGCGCGATGTCCGAGTGGTGGAACGGCAGACACGGCTGGCTTAAACCCGGCTGCTCGCAAGAGCGTGAGGGTTCGACCCCCTCCTCGGACACTGAGTACCCCTCCTCGGACACTGAGTAAGGTGACCGGCCATGGGCACGGATCAGCTGGTACGCCAGGCCGAACTGCTCGTCGGCCAGGTCGCGCACTGGACACCGGCGCGCTGGCGAGGGCGGTCTGACGGCGTACATGCGCTCGTTCAGCGGCTGGCCGATGCGGCTGCGGAAGCCGAAGGGCGGCCGGCGTACGCCGTGCCACGGCTGGCGGATACCGTGCTGCCCGACCAGATCCGGGTCATGGTCGCCGATCTTGTCGCCGCTGAGCACCGCCCGGATGTCCTTGACCGGCTCGCCGACGACATCCGCGCGACCCGATCGGCGCTGTAGCCCGCACCCCGTGCGCTGCGCCAAGATCCCGCGTCTCGTGCGCTGCGCCAATATCCCCGATCTAACCGGGATCTTGGAACGGATGCGCGGGGGTCAGGGGAGTGTCGGGCTGACCCCGGCCGCGTGCGCGACCGCGGGCAGCAGGGCGTACGCCCACACCCGGTAGCCGTCGGCCGAGGGGTGATACCGGTCCTCGCAGAGCGTGTTCGGATCGGCCCGGAAGACCGGCCCGGTCTCGGTGGCCAGATCGACGACCGCCCCTCCGGCGGCGTGCACGGCGCGGACCTGGGCTCGGGCGACCCGGCGCCCCCACCAGGCGACGACCTGGCGCAGCGGCGGAGCGATGGCTCGGGCGGCACCGAGATCCGGACACGTGCCCACGACCACTTCCACACCGCCTTCGCGGAGGCGGCGTACCGCCGCGCTGAGGTGAGTCGAGGACTCGTTCGGCGAGCGCAACCCGATCACGTCGTTGGCGCCGACGAGGATCACGGCCACGTCCGGCCGCTGGCCGAGCAGGGCCCGAGCGACCTGGGTGGCCAGGTCGGACGAGCGGGATCCGGAGACGCCGACGCTCGACAGTTCGACCCGGCGGTCGGTCGCCAGCAGGGTCGCGAGCTGCCCACCGACGGTGTCCGTCACCCGCTCCACGCCGACGCCGAGCGCGCCGGAGTCGCCGAGCATCACCAATCGCAGCGGCGGTGCCCCTTCGTGACCGAGGCGCGTACGCAGGTTGAGGCCCAGGGCGGGTTGGGCGTACACACGCCGCCGGGCGATGATCGCCTCGGCGGTGAGCAGGGCCGCCCCGCCCACCGTCCCGGCGATCAAGGTGACCATGGCGGCCCGTCCCGCGCGCTTGACCACGCTCATGTCGGCTTTCCTTCCACTGCCGTCGTTCCGACGGGCGCAGACCACCGGCGGTGCGAGTCCGCGAGCGCCGGATTCTCCGGCAGGTGCAAGACCTCCCACATGCGGTGGCGCAGCTGCGCCCAGCGACCGCCCGGACCGCGCTCCCGGCCGTCAACGGAGACCCCGCTGACCTCGGTGCCGGGCTGGCGCGCCGCCTCGGCGGCCGCTTGCGGCAGCGACCGTACCGCGTACCCGGCCGCTTCTCGCGAGGCGATGCCGAATCCGGTCGCTTCCGGCAGGGACGCTACCTCGACCGATGCCATTTGCGCACCAGGAACTTCATCCCGTGAGAGCATGGCCGCGATCGCGGTCGGCAGGATGGCCGCCACCGCCACGGCGTACCCGTCCGCGGAGGGATGGAACCGGTCCCCGCCGAACAGCTTGTGCGGCTCGCTCACGAACCGTGGGCCCAACAGGTCTCCGAGCGACACGGTACGCCCACCGGCCTCCACGACAGCGACGGTCTGCGCGGTGGCGAGTTGCCGGCTCCAATACCGGGCCAGCCAGCGCAACGGCGGATGGATCGGCTGGATGGCACCCAGGTCCGGGCACGTGCCGACAACGACCTCGCAGCCGGCTCCGCGCAGTGTGCGTACGGTGTCGGCCAGGTAGCGTACGGCGGCCGTCCGGTTGTCGTAGTGCGTGACGTCGTTGGCGCCGACGAGGATGACGGCGAGGTCCGGCCGCTCCTCCAGAGCCGCTTCCACCTGCGGCCTCAAGCGCCTCGACGTGGCTCCGACGACGGCGAACGTACGCGCGACGACGGGCCGCCGCAACCGCCGGGCCAGCCCGTTGGCCAGCAGCGCGGCGGGTGTCTCCCGGGGCCGGTGTACGCCGTATCCGGCCGCCGACGAGTCGCCGAGCACGACCAGCTTCAGCGCCCGGCCGGCGAAGCGCTGGCCGTACCGCCCGTCGCCGCGGGGCGGGGGCGCCTCGGCCAGCGGAATGATCCGTTTGGCCACCTGGACCTGGCTGAGCAGCACGCCGGCCGCGACCACGCCGGCCGTCGCGAGCAGACCGCCACCGTACGCCGCCACACGCAGCACCGACCGCGTGCGGGCAGCCGGCAGGTGATCGACGGGTGCCTTCTTTTCAGCGGTGGTCATTGCCGTCTCCGGGTAACGTTGCGAACGAACCTGGTCGCGAATCAGCGTTGTGAGATTAAGGGTAGCGAGGGGCGTATGGGACGGACCATCAAGCGCACCGCAGCGTTCACCGCGTTGTGGCGTGCGTTGACCGCCGCGCATCGCGGCGGTCCCAACCTGGGTGAACGGGTCATGAGCCTGCCCCGCCTGGCGTGGGCCAGCCTGCGCGGCGACTATGACGGCGCGGCCAGATTCATGATGATGGGGCTGGCGACGCTGTATGTCGTATCCCCGATTGACGCGGTACCGGAAGTTCTGCTCGGCCCGTTGGGGCTGCTCGACGACGGGATCGTGGTGGCGTGGATCGTCGGCACATTCCTTGCCGAAACCGATCGCTTCATAGCGTGGGAGGAGTTGTACGGCCGCCGTACTCCTAAAGGGTCGCAGCAACCGCCCGGACCGCGCCCGGCGCCGGGGAAGGGACCGTACGACGATGTCGTTGACGGCGAGGTAATACGCTAGCCGGATGCGATATGTCGACAACGTTGTTGACCTGATCGGTGACACCCCGCTGGTACGCCTGCACAGCGTGACCAAGGAAGTGGCCGCAGCAGGCGAGGAGAAGTTCGTACTCGCGAAGGTCGAGTACCTCAACCCCGGCGGGTCGGTCAAGGACCGCATCGCCACCCGGATGATCGAGGCCGCCGAACGCGACGGCCTGCTCGCGCCGGGCGGGACGATCGTGGAGCCGACCAGCGGCAACACCGGTGTCGGGCTGGCCCTCGTGGCGCAGACCCGCGGCTACCGCTGCGTATTCGTCTGCCCTGACAAGGTCAGCGAGGACAAGCAGAACGTGCTGCGGGCGTACGGCGCGGAGGTCGTGGTATGCCCGACGGCGGTGGCGCCGGAGGACCCACGCTCCTACTACTCGGTCTCCGATCGCCTGGTGAAGGAGATCCCGGGCGCCTGGAAGCCGGACCAGTACTCCAACCCCAACAACCCGCGCTCGCACTACGAGACGACCGGCCCGGAGATCTGGGCTCAGACCGAGGGCCGCATCACGCACTTCGTGGCGGGCGTGGGCACCGGCGGCACCATCTCGGGCGCCGGCCGCTACCTCAAGGAGATCTCCGGCGGCCGCGTGAAGATCATCGGCGCCGACCCCGAGGGATCCGTGTACTCCGGTGGCACCGGCCGGCCGTACCTGGTCGAGGGCGTGGGCGAGGACTTCTGGCCGACCACCTACGACCGCGGGATTTGCGACGAGATCGTCGAGGTCACCGACCGCGAGTCGTTCGAGCTGACCCGCCGCCTGGCCCGCGAGGAGGGCCTGCTCGTCGGCGGCTCATGCGGCATGGCCGCGGTGGCGGCGCTGAAGGTCGCCCAGGCGGCGCCGGCCGGTTCGGTGGTCGTCGTGCTGCTGCCCGACGGCGGGCGCGGCTATCTTTCGAAGATCTTCAATGACGACTGGATGTCTCGCTACGGCTTCCTCGCCACCGAAGGCCCGACGGTCGCCGATCTGCTGAACGCCAAGACCGACGCGCGCATGCCGAGCCTGATCCACGTGCACCCGACCGAGACGGTTCGCGACGCCATCGACATCATGCGCGAGTACGGCGTCTCTCAGCTGCCGGTTCTCAAGGCCGAGCCGCCGGTGGTGACCGGTGAGGTGGCCGGATCGATCGCCGAGCGGGACTTGCTCGACGCGCTCTTCGCCGGCCAGGCCCACCTGCACGACATGCTGGAGCGGCACATGGGCACCCCGCTGCCGATGATCGGTGGCGGCCAGCCCGTCGCCGAGGCGGTTGCGTTGCTGGCCAAGGCCGACGCGGCGATGGTTCTCGTCGACGGCAAGCCGGCCGGCGTACTCACGCGTCAGGACCTGCTGACCCATCTTGCGTGATCCAACGTCGCTTGCGGCGAACTTCGCGGTCCCGGCGAAAGGTGCCGGGGCCGCGTCGTCGCTGCTGGGTCAGGCCATCGGGTGACCAGGGCGCGGTCTCCATGTAGCACCGCGTGAAATCGCACATTCTGTCCGAGCGTGCCGCTGGACTGAGGCGTTGACTTTCACGTCAGGAGCACCCGGCTCCTCCCTGAGGAGGAAGTTGTGATCAGCGACGCGTCCGAGATTCTCGACCGGCTCTGTGGCAGGACGCCCAGCACATGCTGGCCCGCCGTACGCCGCTGGAGAGCCTGGGCACCGACGACGACTCGTGCTCCTGGTGTGGCCGTGCCTGGCCATGCTCACCCCGGCGGCTCGCCGAGCGGGTCGCGGTCGCGTCGACGCGGACCTGGCAGCGGCCTGGACCGCCCGGCACGACCTCAACGGCCTGCGCTCGCTACCGAGCCTGCGCACCGACCTCGGTCCCTCCGTCCGCAGGCACGGGCGCGGATCGGGCCGAGAACAGTCGAAGCACCGGCGGCCGGCTTGGTTTGGCCCTGAACGGCCTTGAGCAGCCGGCCGTAAGGCGGTCGGGCACCAACCGCGGCCTCTTCGACTGATCCGCACGGCGGGTGCCTCGCCGGCGCCGGTCCCGTCCCCCGGCTCCGGCGCAGGCGAGGCACCCGGCATAGCGGCGACGCGTCCGTGCCCGCCAGTGCGCACGCGTCCCGCGTCACCCACCGCCTTGGTGGTCGGCTGCCTCCGCCGACTACGGCACCTCCGGCCAGGTGCCCTGCCACGGCCCGGTGGGAATGTTGGGCGGGAGTACGCGATCAACCGGTTCCCGCAGTCCGGTCGCGATACTCCCGCCCAACCGATTCCCACCGCCCTCCCAGGACCCGTTCAGCCTTCACCGAGGGCGCTCCGACACGCCGTATCTAGCGTCGTTGAGTAGGCATCCGGGCCGACAGGAGGAACGCCATGGGACACGACCATCACGAAGGCCAGCGGGTCTCCCGCCGGACCGTCTTCGCCGGGATCAGCTCGATCGGGCTGGGCAGTCTCCTGGCCGCCTGTACGGGCTCCGACGGCAGCGGTACGACCCAGCCGGTGACGACGTCGACCGGCGCGACCGTGACGCCGCAGGCGACCACCACGGCCGATCTGTCCGATCTCTTCGACGGTGCGAACACGTGCACGCTGACGGCGACGACTACGCAAGGGCCGTACTACTTCGACGCCGACAAGATCCGCAGCGACATCCGGGAAGACCGCCAGGGTACGCGTCTGCGGGTGGCGCTGATGGTGCAGGACAGCGAGGCGTGCAAGCCGCTCTCCAACGCCGTTGTCGAGATCTGGCACTGTGACGCCAACGGCCTTTACTCGGGCGCCGAATCGTTGTCCACCGGGGGTTCCTCCGGCGGTTCTTCGGGCGGCGGTGCCCCGCCCGCCGGTGGTGGCCCCGGCTCGGGCGGCTCTTCCGGCGGCGGTACCTCCGTCGGCGGCGCTCAGGATCTGACGCCCACCGACGACCAGCGGTACCTGCGTGGTGCCCAGGTCACCAGCTCCGACGGCATCGTCGAGTTCACCACCATCTGGCCCGGCTGGTACCGCGGGCGTACGGTCCACATTCACGTGATGGTGCATGTCTCGAACCAGCGGGTACTGACCTCGCAGCTGATGTTCGACGAGAACCTCAACAGCAAAGTCCTCGCCACCGCGCCCTACAACACCCGTAGCGGCCGGGATACGTTGAATTCCAACGACTCGATCTTCAATGACAGCATGCTCATGAAGACCACTGCGGAGACCGGCGGTTATCTGGGCGTACACGTGCTCTCGGTGGACTCCGATCGCGACGGCGCCTGACCCTTCGGTCGCTGGGGTCGGGCGTACGCGTGATAGCAGCGTCGGCGCCAAGCCGGCGGGCTAGTCGTGCCGCTGCGGTGCCGGAATGGCCTTCCCGGTGTCGTCCCACACATTCGCGGAGTTCGCGCTGAGCGTCGTCTTGGTACTCACGAGAATCGGGCACCGAAACGTCGAGTGCCGCCCGAACCGGTTGCCGACAACGTAAATACCGGTCAGCGACGCGCCACCCTTGTGCGCGAAGTTGAGCGTGCAGCCGCCGCCGTCGAGCCAGTTGTGCTCGATGTGCAGGTCGGTGACCGCACCGAAGTCCTGAGTCACCTGGTACGCCGCATTCCCCTTCGGGTACGCGACCAGCACGTTGCGCCGCAAAGTAACGTGAGCCCCCGAAAGCGTCTGTACGCCGTCGTTGTGGGTCGCGCCGCCGCCCTGGTTCGGATCGCTGGCGAACCACGCCAGGTCGTGGACGTAGGAATCCTCCAGGACAACGTTGCTGCCGGCCTTGACGCCGTCGACCACGCCGTGGATGTGGAGCCGGCGCAGGGTGGCGTTGGTGGCCCAGATGCCGTCGAGGCAGGCGTTGGGGTGCGACGGGGAGATCTCGCTGCGCTCGATCGTCACGCTGCCACCGGAGGCCACGTTCACGACGGCCGCGTTGCAGCGCGCCCCTCCGCCGCGCAGGATCGCGTTGCGGATCACCACGTTCTTGGCCTTGATCGTGACGTATCCATGGATGTCGACGTTCTGGATCACCTGACCGGCGCGGGCGTACGTCTGATCGCCGTCGATGCGCCGCAGCGCAACCCCTTTCGGTACACCGGTTGTCGTGGCGGACGGCTTTCCGGTCGGCAGTTTCGGCGCCGCCGACCGGCTCGGTTTCGCGACCGCGCTCGCGCTGGGGGTCGGGCTCGCGCTGCCACTAGCCACCGCCGTGGCAGGCGGACTGCTGCTCCCGGCGAACGACGGCGACTCGGGCGCGGTGCCGCATCCCGCGAGGGCACACATCAGTACCGCGACGGTGAATCGGCGGAGGGGAATCACGCGCCGAGTGTGCTACAGCGGGCGTACCTCCACCACCGCAGCGAGCGGCAACGCCCCGTAGATGTGCGGGAACGTGCGCCCGGCGTCCGGCACGGCCTCGCGCTTCACGGGCACGTCCAGCTTGGACTCGTCGATGACGAGCAAAACCAGATCCTCAACATCGTTGTACGCCATAGAGCGCACGAATTCGACCTGCTCCATATCGTCGCCGGCGTGGATGAAGCCCTCCTCCGCCAGTGTCTTGCCGCGTGTCGAGACCGTGTACGCACCAGCGGCTTGGGCAGCGGCCCAGTCGCCGGGCAGAGCGATGTGGAAGATCACCCGCCTAGCCTAGTTGTCGAGCGGCTGGAGCGTTCCGCGCAGCAGCACCACACCGGGACCGTACTTCGCGTCCAGTTCCTGCTGGCGGCTTTCCCGAGCCACCAACACTTCGAGCATCACCATGCCGAGCGTGGGATCGGACCCAGCGCTTTGTACGCCCGGCTCCTGGATCAGCTCATCCTGGATCCGCCGCAGTTCCGCCTCGGTGTGCCGGGCCTGGGATACGCACAGCGCGCCGCCCCACACCGTGCGCAGTTCGGCCTGGTGGCGATCCAGATCCTTGGTGAACGTGACGTTGAGGACGAGCCGCTGCGGATCGTTGTGCGGCGTGGGGTCGAGGGCCGCCGCGGGCTCGTCGATCCACAGGCCGCCGAAGTCGGGGCTCCGGTTGGCGAGCGTGATCGCTTCATTGAGCGCCCCGTCGTTCGCCTTGTCCACGTCGGCGGGCTTCCATCCGCCCGCCGGCTGGGGGCACGGCGAGGTGAAGTCCGGACCGCTGTTCGGCCCCGGCGGGTCGGCCGGCGGATCCTGCGCCGGTTCGGTCAGGGTGAACGTCTTGCCGTCGAACTTCCCGATCAGCAGGTACGAACCCCACTTCGTCTTCTGGGCTGAGTCGTGGCGTACCGCGGACCACTTCCATCCCGCGATGTCCGGCCCTCCGCACTGCGGCGGCAGCGAATCGGCCATCGCCGTGCACAGTTGGGGTCCGTGGTCCTCGTTCTCTAGCACGGCCGCCCGGACCTGGAACCGGCCCTGATATCCGTCCGGTACCAGGTTCACCGGTGACGGCGCCGGCTTGGGCAGCGGTGCGGCGATACCGTCGGCCGCGCCCCGGGCGCAGCCTGCGGCCAGGAGCCCGGCCGCCGAGAGCCCGGCCACCACAACGACAGCCGGCATGGGGAAGGCACGCTTCATGACCCTGGGACGCGGGACCGTCGCCGAAAGTTCCGCGGGCACGATCAGGTCGGCACGATCAGGTCGGCACGATCACATCGGCACGGTCGCGAGTCGCGTCGATCGCGAAGAACTCCTGTTCCTGGATCATCCAGTCGCGCCACAGCTGCTCGACGTCGTAGGGCTGACCGTGGTCGCGGGCCAGGCCGCGGCGGAGCCGGACCTCGGCCGGCGCCTCGACCCAGATGGCGTACGCCAGCCGCCCGACGGTGGCCTGCCGCGTACAGGTGACGCCTTCGATGATCACCAAAGGGTGCCAGGGCACGGTCTTCCAGCCACCTAGCGAGTCGCCTCGCCAGTCGCCGGCCCAGTCGCGCCGCTGGAAACGGGCATCGGAGCCGGTGAGCAGCGGGCCGAGGACCTGCTCCTCGAACCGGCCCCACCACCGCAGCCCGGACGGATCGTCCCACGACACGAAGTCGTCCACTTCGATGATCGGGGCGCCCGACGCCTGCGCCAGCCGGGCCGCGAGCGTGCTTTTACCGGCACCCGCCGGCCCGTCCACGCCGATGATGCGTACGCCGTTGATCGCGGGCCGGCCGGCGGCCGAAACCAGAATCCGTTGCACGTCCATGATCCGGCGAACTCTAGACCATCGAGCGGCCCGACGAGCGCAGCAGATCGGGCCAGGCATCGCCGATCATCGTCAGCGACGTCCAGCCGGCCGAGTGCCAGTGCGGCCACGATCGGGTGTGCTGGCGCAGGCGGTCGCAGAGCGGCTCGGGCGGGCGGAACTCCACGCCCAGCCCGGTGCAGACATCATGGGCGTGGAGGATGAGTTCCAATCCCGCCCGGGCGGCGAAATCCGATGGTCCCCGCGCCTCCACCTTCGGCCGCTGCCAGATGATCGCGCGTACGCCCGGCGGAGCGGCGGAAACGACCGCCACGACCACGCGTACCGCGGTCTGGAGGGCCTCGGCGAGGAGCAGAGGGTGAGCCTGCGCGCCGGGCGTGGTGAACCCGTAGGCCGGGTAGGCATCCTGCTTGCGGGAGGCGAGGAAGAGCGCGGGAGCGAAGACGGTGTCGACGGTGTGGTCGGCGGTCACGGCGCAGCTCCAGTCGAGCGAGCCCGCCCGCACCGACCAGTCGCGATCGGCCGCTTCGCGCCAGCCCGCGGCCACCAGGCTGCCGAGTTCCTGAAGATCAGCGCACGTGAATGTCATGGGCGCAATCTAGCGCCCCCACGGCGATCGCGGGGTCTGCCATGATCGGGCGATGCTGGCCGAGCCGCCCTTCCCGTACTGCCCCTGCTGGATCTGCATCGGCGACTTCGACTGCTGTTACGCGATGTGCGGGCAGGATCTGCCGCAGGCGGCGCTGATGCTCGTCACCACCCACCCTCACCTCTGGCTCACCGAGGGCCGCACCCAGGCCATCGCCGCGATCCGCCGCTACCAAAGGGAAATCTCCGCCCACCGCCCGGCCGTCTGCCGCTTCACGCCCTCCTGCAGCCACTACGGCGTCGGCGCCATCGAACGGTTCGGCCTCCGCCGCGGCGGGTGGCTCATCCTGCGCCGGCTGGCTCGCTGCCGCGCCTCCATTCCCATGGGTACGCCCGACCCCGTGCCGCAGTTCTGATCCGCGCCGGCGCGGCGAGGTTGCCACCTGACCGGGTCGCATTTGCGTCCGAACAGCCGCCAACGGCCGGCGGCGATCTCATCGTCTGCGCACTTGTATCGATAACGACGACACGGGGAGCCGATGATGAAGAAGCCCACGACCCTTACCGCGCTTGCAGTTCTGGCCACCATCGCCGCCCTTGCCGGGCTGAGCGGCTGTAGGACCACGTCCCAAGCATCGCCGCCGGCCGCCGTTGAGACCTCGGCGAGCCCGTCGGCAGCCCTCTCCGCGAGCCCGTCGACGGCGGCGTCTGCGCGCCCGGTGCCGAAGGTTCTCGGGCCCCGCGGCCTCGGCGACCTCGTCCTCGGCCAGACCCCGGCTCAGGCCGAAGCGACCGGCCTCCTCCTGCCGATCACGGGCGAAGCCGCGGGCTGCTACCAGCGAGCCGAGCTCGCTGCCGGCGGCGCCAGCATCATATTCTCCGCGAAGCTGGGGCTCGCCGCGATCTTAGTGGATCAGACCTTCGCCACGCCCGAAGGGATCCGCGTCGGTTCGTCGTACGCCGCTTTGAAGAAGGCGTACCCGGAGTGGATGGACGTCACCGCAGGCGGCAGCAACTCCAGCGACCACGACGGCCGTGGCCTTGTGAAGGTCCCGGGCAGCGCGGCCGCGGGATACCGGATCGAGGTGCACAACAACAAGGTCAGCAGCCTGACGTTGCAGCTGCGCAAGCAGGACTGCTACGAGTGACATCCTGGGGCTTCGATTACGAGGCCGAGACAGGACAGAAAATCTCGTATAGCCAAAGCGTAGAACGGCCAACCACGGCCATGGCTGACCGTTCTATGCCGTGCGTTTGACTCAGGTAGTCTCGGCGACGCCGACCGGGCAGGTCATCCCGTTGGGCCCGATACCGCAGTACCCGTCCGGGTTCTTGGCCAGATACTGCTGGTGGTAGTCCTCGGCGTAGTAGAACCGGTCAAGATCCCCGATCTCCGTGGTGATCGCGTCGTACCCCGCCGAAGCGACCACGGGTGCGAACGCCGACCGAGACGCCTGTGCCTCGCTGAGCTGCGCGGGCGTCGTGGCGTAGATCGCCGAGCGGTACTGCGTACCGATGTCGTTGCCCTGGCGCATGCCCTGGGTCGGATCGTGGTTCTCCCAGAAGATCTTGAGGAGCTGCCCGTAGGAGATCACCGCTGGATCATAGACAACCTGGACAGCCTCGGTGTGTCCGGTGAAACCGGAACAAACCTCTTCATACCCCGGATTCGGGGTGATGCCTCCGGCGTACCCGACCGAGGTGGAGTGCACCCCGTCAAGCTTCCAGAACAGCCGTTCGGCGCCCCAGAAGCAGCCCATCCCGAAGACGGCCACCTCGGACCCGTCGGGCCAGGGGCCGGCCAGCGGCGAGCCGAGCACGTAGTGCCGGGCCGGTACGGGCATCGCCATATCGCGGCCGGGCAGGGCCTCGGCCGGCGTGGGCAGGTCGAGCTTCTTGCGTCGCAGGAACATGACACATACCTCCGGCTGTGTAACGCGGGGCGCACCCCAAGCATGCCCGACTACTCTGTGCAAATGCCTTACGGATTCGAGACGCTCGCCATACATGCCGGCCAGGAGCCGGATGAGCGTACCGGCGCGGTGATCCCGCCGATCTTCCAGACGTCCACGTTCGCGCAGGACGCCGTCGGGTCGCCGCGCTTGGGGTACGAGTACGCCCGCAGCGGCAACCCGACCCGCGACAGCCTGCAGGAGTGCCTGGCGGCGCTGGAGGGCGGCCGGTTCGGCTTGACTTTCGCCAGCGGTCTGGCGGCCGAGGACACGCTGATCCGGGCGGTGTGCCGGCCGGGCGATCATGTGATCGTTCCGGACGACGCGTACGGCGGCACCTACCGGCTGTTCGCGAAGGTCGCCGGGCCGTGGGGCCTGGAGTTCACGCCCGCCCACCTGTCGGACGTGGACGCCGTACGGGCGGCGGTCCGGCCGAACACCAAGATGGTCTGGGCGGAGACGCCCACCAACCCGCTCCTCGGCATCGTGGACATCGCCGCGGTTGCCCAGGTGGCCCGCGACGCGGGTGCGGTGTTCGCAGTGGACAACACCTTCGCCAGCCCGTACTTGCAGCAGCCGCTGGCGCTGGGTGCGGACGTGATCGTCCACTCGACCACGAAGTATGTCGGCGGTCACTCCGATGTGGTCGGTGGTGCGCTGATCATCAACGATGCCGACCTGCACGCCCAGGCCAAGTTCCTGCAGAACGCCATGGGCGCGGTCAACGGTCCGTTCGACGCCTGGCTGACCTTGCGCGGCGTGAAGACGCTGGCCGTACGCATGGAGCGCCACTGCGACAACGCCGAGCGGGTGGCCGAGTTCCTGTCGCGCAGCGCGAAGGTGACCAAGGTGCTGTACCCGGGCCTGGCCGAGCACCCCCACCACGAGGTCGCGGCCAAGCAGATGCGCCGGTTCGGCGGCATGGTCAGCTTCCGGCTGGGCAGCGCCGAAGCCGCCGAAAAGGTCTGCAACCGCACGCAGGTCTTCACGCTGGCCGAGTCGCTCGGCGGCATCGAGTCGCTGATCGAGCACCCCGGTCGTATGACGCACGCCAGCGTTGCCGGTTCCGCTCTTGAAGTTCCCGACGATCTCGTGCGACTGTCTGTCGGCATCGAGACCGCCGACGACCTTCTGAGCGACTTGGAGGCCGCGCTCGGCTCGCTGTAAAACACTGTGGGGAGGAGTGGATCCATGCCCGAGACCTGGGTCGGGGCGACCGCGAAGCAGATCGCACGCGCGGTGCGCCGTGGCGACGTGTCCGCCACTCAGGTGGTCGCCGACCATCTGGATTACATCCGGACCAACGACGACCAGATCCACGCCTTCCGGCAGCTGCGCCCCGGCGAGGCCGCGCTTGAGGCGGGCGAGGTCGACAACCAGGAAGACCTCGGCCACCTGCCGCTCGCGGGCGTACCGATCGCGGTCAAGGAGAACACGGCGGTCGCGGGCCTGCCCACCTGGAACGGCTCGGCCGCTGCCCGGTCCGCGGTCGCCGAGGCCGATCACGAAATCGTACGCCGGCTGCGCGGCGCGGGCGCGGTGATCGTCGGTGTGACCCGGATGCCGGAGCTGGGACTGTGGGCTACGACCGACGACGGTACGGCCGTCACCCGCAACCCCTGGAACTTCGAGCGTACGCCCGGCGGATCGTCGGGCGGCTCGGCCGCAGCGGTGGCAGCGGGGCTCGTTCCCATCGCGCACGGCAACGACGGGCTCGGTTCGGTACGCATCCCGGCCGCGTGCTGTGGCCTCATCGGACTGAAGCCGGGTCGCGGAACGGTTCCGGCGCAGATCGGCCGCGAAGACTGGTTCGGGCTGACCGAGAACGGGATCCTGGCCACCACCGTCGCCGATGCCGCGGTCGGCTTCGCCGTGCTGGCCGGGCGTACGCCGTCCAAATTGGAGCTGCCGCCCCGGCTGCGGGTCGCCGTCTCGCTGCGCTCGCCGATCGCCGGCTCCGCCGCCGACGCGGCCAACAAGGAAGCCGTACGCGTAGCAACACACCTGCTGGTGGAGTCCGGTCATGACGCTGTGCGTTCGGATCCGGCGTACCCGATCAAGCTGTGCCTGAGGGGGATGGCGACCTGGTTCGCGGCGGCCTGGCGGGACGCGGACGCCGACGGTCTGGCGCCCGAGAGCTTGCAGCGGCGCACTCGCCAGCACCTGCGGTGGGGCAAGTGGGCGTGGGACAAGGGGTACGTGAGGGAAGCCGACCGGCTCAGCTTCCGGGCCTCCTGCGAGGCGTTCTTCGCCGACGGCAAGTTCGACGTGCTGCTGACCCCGGCGCTGGCCCGTACGCCGCTGGCGGCACGCAGCTGGTCGGACCGGTCGTGGTTGGCCAACATCCGGGCCAACATGTGGTACGCGCCGTTCGCCGCGCCCTGGAACATCTCCGGGTTCCCCGCGATCACCGTGCCGGTCGGCATACGCCCGGACGGGATGCCGGCGGCGGTGCAGCTGGTCGGCCCGCCGGGAAGCGAGCTGACGCTGCTGGCGGTGGCCGGGCAGTTCGAGGTGGCCGCGCCGTGGCAGCGGCACGCGCCCGGGTTTTCCCATTAAAACGGCCGGATCGCCCTCGGTCGTCTGATCACCCGCCGGCTGCGGCCCCGGTTGGATCACAACCGCGGGCCTGTCACGCGCCCCGGCTACGGATCAGTGAGACGATCGGAATGTGACTCACCTCGTCAGCGTCGACGACGTCCAGGCCGCGCGGGTTCTGCTGCGCGGGATCGTCCGGGAGACCCCGATCGAGCCGTGCCGGCCCCTGAGCGCGAAGCTGGGCGGCCCAGTCTGGCTCAAATGCGAGAATCTCCAGCGGGCCGGCAGCTACAAGGTGCGGGGGGCGTACACACAGATCGCACGGCTGGGCGAGGCCGAGCGGGCCCGGGGCGTCGTCGCCGCGAGCGCGGGCAACCATGCCCAGGGCGTGGCCGTGGCCGCGGCGGCCTGCGGTACGTCGGCGACCGTGTTCATGCCGGTCGCCGCGCCGCTGCCGAAGGTGGCCGCGACCAAGGGCTACGGCGCCAGCGTTCAGCTGGTCGGGGCCAACGTCGACGAGTCGCTCGTGGCCGCCCGCGAGTTCGCGGAGCGGACCGGAGCGAGCTTCATCCACCCCTTCGACCACCCCGACACCATCGCCGGACAGGGCACCGTCGGCCTGGAGATCCTGGATCAGGTGCCGGACGTCAAGACGATCGTCACCGGCATCGGCGGGGGCGGCCTCATCTCGGGCATCGCGGTCGCGGTCAAGGCGCTGCGCCCGAACGTCCAGGTCATCGGGGTCCAGGCCGCGGGGGCGGCGGCCTTCCCGCCCTCCCTCCGCCAAGGTCATCCGGTACGCCTGGAGCAGCTGAACACGATCGCGGACGGCATCGCGGTCCTGCGCCCCGGCGAGCTGACCTTCCAGCACGTCAGCAAGCTGGTCGACGACGTTGTGACGGTCACCGACGAGCAGATCTCCCGAGCCCTGCTCATGCTCCTCGAACGGGGCAAGCTGGTGGTCGAGCCGGCCGGCGGCGTCGGCGTGGCCGCCCTGCTGAGCGGAGTGATCAAGACGGAGACGCCCGCCGTGGCCGTGCTTTCCGGCGGCAACATCGATCCGGTGCTGCTCATGCGGGTGATCGAGCACGGCCTGTCGCTGGCCGGGCGGTTCCTGCGGTTCACGGTCCGCTGCGTGGACCGGCCGGGCGCGCTGGCGTCGCTGCTCGCCTTGATCGCCGAGCACCGGGCCAACATCCTCGACGTCGCACACCAGCGGCACGACCCGCAGCTACGGATCGGCGAGGTGGCGGTGGCGCTGTCAGTGGAAACGCGCGGTTCCGAACACTCCGATCGCCTGCTCAACGCCCTGCGGACCCAGGGCTACCTCGTGAGTTGAGGGTCTGGGCTCGGCTAGGAGTAGGGCTCGAACTTCACGACGGTGACGGTGATCGTGGCGCCGCTCGGCGCGGTGTACGACACGGTCTGGCCGGCCTTGCTGCCCAGGATCGCAGCGCCCAGCGCGGATTCGGGGGAGTACACGGTCAGGTTCGTGGTCGCCGCGATCTCCCGCGAGCCGAGCAGGAAGGTCTCGGTGTCGTCGGGGTCCCCGTCGAACTGGATCGTCACCACCATGCCCGGCATCACCGTGTCGGCCGCCGGTGCCTCGCCGACCTTGGCCGTCCGCAGCAGCTCCTGGAGCTGGCGGATGCGCGCCTCCTGCTTGCCCTGTTCCTCCCGGGCAGCGTGGTAACCGCCGTTCTCCCGCAGATCGCCTTCCTCGCGGCGGGCATTGATCTCGGCCGCGACGGCGGGGCGGGCCGCGATGAGAGCCTCGAGTTCACCCTGAAGCCGGTCGAACGCTTCCTGGGACAGCCAGGTGTTGGACGTCTCGATCGAAGACACGGTGGGCTCCTTGGGTAGGCGGAAGTTCAAACTTAACAGCGTACGCCCTCACCGGGCGGCTGGGCAGGCTGCGCTCAGCCCGCGGACGCGGGTGCGCAGCCGGCTACTTCGCCCGTCACCGGCCGGCCCCGCGTAGCCAGCCGATACCGGGCGACCGTGCGGTCCGGATCGGCCCCGGCGACCACGGGAACGGTGGCCCGGCCGATCTCCACTCCGGACGCATCCCGGGAACGCACAACGCATTCCGCGCGGCCGCCCGCGGGCAGCCGGACGATGAACTCCACGTCCACGGCGTTGTCGCCGATGGTGAACCGGGTCACAGCGGCGCTGTAATCCTGGTCGCCGTACGCTCGATAGAGCCGGAACCCGAAGAAGACCAGGACCGCCAGCATGACCACGGCCAGCAGCGCCACTACCGGCTTGGCCACCGCGCTGGGCGTACGCCGGCGGCCGTAGCGGCCGGGCGGAAAGGTCGGCTGGTCGGCGGAGTTCACGGTGGCTGATCCTCGTTGTGGGGGCCCGCGCCGGGCCTGGCAGAGTTGAGGGCACACTGACTTGTCGGTGGTCGGCGTCAGAATGACCGACGACATCATCGCACTTCGTGCTGGGCGGGCTCACCTTCGGGCCGCCCAGGGCGGCGGTATTTCGAGGGAGAACTGGTGAGTGAGCAACTGCGCCTGATGGCCGTGCACGCGCATCCCGACGATGAGTCCAGCAAGGGCGCCGCCACGATGGCGCGCTATGTCCGCGAAGGCGTGGATGTGCTGGTCGTCACGTGCACCGGCGGCGAGCGCGGTGACGTGCTCAACCCGAAGCTCGCCGGCGATCCGCAGATCGAGGCCAACCTGGCCGACATCCGCCGGGCCGAGATGGAGCGGGCCCGCGAGATTCTCGGCGTACGCCAGGAGTGGCTGGGCTTCGTCGACTCGGGCTGGGTCGAGGACTACACCGCCGACGACCCGTCCGGCCTGCCTGACGGGTGCTTCGCCCGCTATGACCCCCAGATCGCCGCGCAGTCGCTGGTGAAGCTGATGCGTGATTTCCGGCCGCACGTCGTGCTCACCTACGACGAGGAGGGTGGCTACCCGCACCCCGATCACATCCAGTGCCACCGGGTCAGCATGGCCGCGTTCGAAGCGGCCGCCGACCCCGAGCGCCTGCCCGAGCACGGCGAGCCGTGGCAGCCGCTCAAGCTGTACTACCACATCAGCTTCACGCGCCGGCAGTTCGCCGCGCTGCACGAGGCCTGCCTGGCCGCCGGGATCGACAGCCCGTACGGCGAGATGCTGGAGAAGTGGGCCGAGGACCGGCCGGACAAGGGTGAGCGGATCACGACGCAGGTTCCGTGCGCCGACTACTTCCCCGTGCGCGACGACGCCCTGCGGGCGCACGCGACGCAGATCGATCCCGACGGCGGCTGGTTCCGGGCTCCGCTGCACGTGCGGCAGAAGGCCTGGCCGACCGAGGACTACCAGCTTGTACGCTCCTTCGTGGACAGCCCGGTGCCCGAAGAGGACCTGTTCGCCGGCGTACGCGAGACCAAATAAGGAGGTGGGTGAGCATGGGCTGGCTGGCCGATAACAACTTCGGGGATACACGTTCGGGCGGACTCGCCGGGCCGATGGGACTGCTCCTCATCGTCGTCCTGGCCACGATCACCGTTCTGCTGATCCGCAACATGAGCAAGCGCATCAAGCGGCTGCCGTCGTCATTCGACACCGAAGCCGATCTTCCCGAGGCCCCGCCGTCTCGAATGGACGCGCTCCCACCGCCGGCCACGGATGATCCAGAAGTGGTCGAGCATGTCAAGGGCCCGCCCGAGAATCTTCGTTGATCGCCGGGTTTTTCACGCCGGGAGACTGTCGCCCGGTCGAATTAAGCCGTAGCCTTCCAGCGGGAATTACTGTCAGCGGAACGAGCCGGGGGCCCTAAGCGAGGGGGGTGCGGTGAGCTGATGGACAGCCTGATCCACCGTGCCCTCCGGTTTGTACGGGAGGGCACGCAGCGGTCGGGCAGCGCCCTGCGACGGGTCTACGTGGCCACCGGGGCGCCGGAACTTGCTGTCCGGGCTCGGCTGCTCGTCGCCTGCCTCACTGTCATCGCGCTCGGCTTCGCCGTCGGCGGCTTGGTGATGTCGCCGTTCAAGTGGCCGATGTTCGTGATCGTCCTCGCCCTGGTCACGGTGAGCCACCTCGGCCGGCTGCGCATCCGCATCTTCAACGCCAACTTCAGTGCCGCTTGGGGCGACGCCGCCTTCATCGTCGGCATATGGATCGGGCCGGACGGCTGGCTGCCGGTCACCGTCGGCATCGGAGTGTTCCTCGCCAACGTGCTGCTCATCATCTTCGCCGACGAATGGCGGCCGTTCGTCGAGATCGTCCGGCGCAGTGTCAGCCTCACCATCGCCGCCGGCGTCGCGGCCGTGGGCGTACATCTGGTGGTCGATCGCGGCCTGAACGACGGCCTGCACCCGGAGGACGCGGCCTGGCTGGCCGCGGGCGCCCTCGGCTACTCGCTCATGACGGTCCTGCTGACCTGCCTCTACATCCAGCTGCGTGACGGTACGCCGTTCGCCCTGATGCTGCGCCGCGCGATTATGAGCATCTGGCTGATGACGCTGGGCAGCGTGCTGGTCGGCCTGGTGATCGCGGCGTTCCTGGAGGAGAACTGGCGCTGGCTGATCGCGCTGCCACCGGCGCTGTGGTTGCTGCAGCAGACTTATACGCACCGGCTGCTCGATTCGCAGGAGCGCCAGGGCTGGCACCGGTATGCCAGCGCGATCCGGGCACTGCGCCGGCACAGCGACATACCCGGCATCGCGAACACCGGTGCCCGCGGCGCTCTGTCGCTGTTCCGGGCCAGCGAGGTCGTCGTCGAGCTGCTCAATCCGGACGGGCCGACCATGCGCTTCACCGCCGGTGGTGTGCAGCCGCGCCACCAGGCCGGCGTGATCGCCTCGATCAGCCGCCCGCTCGAAGTGGCCGGTGGTCCGGTCGGCAACCTGACCCTGCACTTCAACGGCGCGGCCGGGCTTCGCAGCCGGGACCGGGCCGCGCTGGCGGCGTACGCCGACGCGCTGGGCGTAGCGCTCCATGACGCGGCTACGCACGCCGCGCTCCGCCACGCGACGGAACGAGCGGTCGACGAGTCGGTACGCGACCCGCTGACCCGCCTCTACAACCGGGAAGCGCTGCTGCGCCGGGGCGAGGAGATCCTGCGCGGCCAGGACCGCAGTGCTGCCGTGGCGATGCTCCTGCTCGACGTCGACAACTTCAAGGAGATCAACAACACCCTCGGCCACGTCGCCGGTGACCAGGTTCTCCAGATCACCGCCGGTCGCCTGGGCGACCTGGTGTCCGATGTGGAGCTGCTGGCCCGTCTCGGCGGCGACGAGTTCGGGCTGCTCCTGTTCGATCTCCCGGAGGACGGCACCGAGCCGTCGCTGAAGCAGCCGCAGCGCCAGGCCATGCGGCGCGCCCGGCGTATCGCGGCCATCCTCGCCGAACCGACCGAGATCGCGGGCGTGACCGTCTCCGCCGAGACCTCGATCGGCGTGGTGATCGCCACCGCCGGCCGCATCGACATGCCCGAACTGCTGCGCCGCGCCGATGTCGCGCTCTACCAAGCCAAGGACGGCCGGTCGTCGGTCGTGCAGTACGACCCCGCCCTCGACGGCGCCAGCACCGACCGGCTCGCCCTCGTCGCCGAGATGCGTACGGCGCTCAAGCACGACGACCAACTGGTGCTGGCGATGCAGCCCGCCATCGACCTCGCGACCGGGGCGCCGACCGGTGTCGAAGCGCTGGCGCGCTGGGAGCATCCACGCCGGGGACGGCTGCACCCGCGGGACTTCGTGCGGGCCGTCGAGGCCAGCGACCTGCTCGCGCCGTTCACCCGGTACGTGATCGACAAGGCGCTCTGTGCCGCGGCGAACTGGCGCGACGCCGGCATCGACGTGCCGGTGGCCGTCAACCTCTCGGCCCGCAACCTGCTCGACACCGAGCTGCCCGGCGACATCGCGCAGATGCTGATCCAGCACGGCGTACCGGCCCAGCGTCTGGTTCTGGAGATCACCGAGACGGTCGTCATGAGCGACCTCCAAGTCATCGACGAGGTGCTTGGCGAGCTGCGGCAGATGGGCGTACAGCTCTCCGTCGACGACTTCGGCACCGGGTACTCGTCGCTGACGTTCCTCACCCGCATCGCGGTCGACGAAGTGAAGGTCCACCGCAGCTTCATCCGGGACATGGCCGAGTCGCCGCAGGCCGCTGCGATCGTGCGGACGACCGTCGACCTCGGGCGCCAGCTCGGGCTGCGGGTCGTCGCCGAGGGCGTCGAGACCCAGGAGCAGCGCCGCGAGCTGGCCGCGCTGGGCTGCACCGCCGCCCAAGGCTTCCACTTCTTCCGTCCGATGCCGACGGAGGAGATCACCGCCGCGCTGCGGAGCCTGCCCGAACCGCCGGCCGCCGCCACTCGCAACGTCGTCTAGCGCACGGTCAGCGGGCCGTACTGGACGAGTTCTTGAGCGTGTCGGGGTCGCGGATGCGTCGCGTCATTCGGGGTGGTTGTGGCGCCAGTAGCCCATAAAGGTGACCGCGTCACGAGAAAGCCCGTGCTGGTTCAGCAGGATGCGCCGCAGGGACCGGACGACGCTGGACTCACCGGCGATCCAGGCGTACGAAGCGAACGGTGGCAGCGAGCGTACGGCCGGAACCAGGAGGCTGCCGTACGCGGCACCGTCGCGCGCCAGCCACCTGACCTCGACCCCGTCCACATGCGACAACGGCAGGACGTCGGCGGCGCATGGCACTTCCAACAGCACCGTTGCGCGTACAACCGTGGGAATGATCGCGCAGATGGCCGGCACCGCGGTCTCGTCCCCCGCGAGCAGCAGCGGGCCCGGCGCGGGCGGCGAGAATTCGACGCCGCCGTGCGGGCCGGGGTGACGGGCGTCCGGGCCGATGAGCGCGACCGGGTCGCCGACGCGGGCGGTGCCGGCCCAGCGGGATGCGGGGCCGAGGTCGCCGTGCAGGGCGAAGTCCACGTCGACTTCCCGGACCGGCGGGCGGACCGCGCGCACGGTGTAGGTGCGGATCGGGTTGCGGTCCGGCTCGGGCAGGGCGCGCCAGGCTTGGTACCAGTCCGGGCCGGTCGGCAGCGTGGCGAAGCCACGGCCGGGCAGCGGCAGGACGACCTTGATGCGCTGGTCGAGGCCGTTGTCGGCGAACACGTCGAGGTCGTCGCCGGTGAACGTGACGCGCAGGAAGGTGGGGCTGAGCCGGTCCAGGCGGGCGACGCAGACGTAGAAGAAGCGCCAAGCGGGGATCACAACGACCTCGTGCGGTAGAGAAGCCAGACGAAGTAGGGGGTTCCGACGAGTGCGGTGACGAGCCCGGCGGGAATCTGAGCCGGGGCGATCACCGTGCGGCCCAGCGTGTCGGCGAGCGAGACGAGGACCGCGCCGAGGAGCGCGGCGACCGGGAGGACCCGGATGTGCCGCGACCCGACGAGCGCGCGGGCCGCGTGCGGCGCGACCAGGCCGACGAAGCCCACGACGCCGACCGCCGATACGGCGGTCGAGGTCAGCAGGGCCGCGTACGCGAGAAGAAGCAGCCTGGTGCGCTCCAGGCGTACGCCGAAAACCCGCGGTGTGTCGTCGTCGAGCGCGAGCAGATCGAGGTCCCGGCGACCGAGGGCGAGCAAGGGAGTGACCGCGATCAGTGCCACCGCGACGGGGACGATCTGGGCCGGCGTACGCCCATAGGTCGAGCCGGACAGCCACGTCAGCGCCTTGCCGGTATTCCACGGATCGGTGGCGATGATGATGAACGTGGTGATGGCGGCGCACCCGGCCGACACGCCGACGCCGATGAGGACGAGCCGATCCGAGCTGAGGCCGCCGCGCCACGACAGTCCATACACGACGGTGAAGGCCAGCAGGGCACCCGCCAACGCGACCGTAGACATGAGGCCGACCCCGGCCAGCGGGGCGAGGGTCAGCAGGCTTACGGCGCCGACTCCGGCTCCGGCGGTGATGCCGAGTACGCCGGGCTCGGCCAGCGGGTTGCGGCACACGGCCTGGACGACGGCTCCGGCGAGCGCGAGCGCCGCGCCGGCCAGGATGGCCGCGAGTACGCGCGGGTAGCGCTGATCGAGAACGAACGTAATCGCGCGTCCGGTGCGTCCGGCCAGCCAGTTCGTCACATCGCCGGTCAGCAGCCAGGTGTCGCCGGCGAGCATGCCGACCACCAACGCTCCACAAAGGACGATACCGAGCACGCCGACAACTCCGAGAAAGAAGGCGCGGGAGCGTACGACGGCCAGGTACCGAGCCGGGCGCCCCGAGTCGCGGTGCCGCCGCGCCAGCCACACCAGCACCGCCGCGCCGAACAGCGACGTCACCACCCCGGTCGGGATGTCGACGCCGCTCTGTCCACCGAGGACAGACCGGACCAGCACGTCCGCGCCGATGACGACGCCCACGCCGGCCAGGCCCGCGAGCGGCAGCACGGCCCCGTGCCGGTGCAGCCCGAGTAGCCGCACGATCACCGGCGCGCACAGACCCACAAACCCGATCGGGCCCACGAGGGTCACCGCCGCGGCGGACAGCAGGACCGCGATCACGATCACAATCCCACGCGTACGCCGAACCGCCACGCCGAGTACGTGAGCGGTGTCGTCGCCGAGCGCCAGCACATCGAGCCGGCGGGCCAGGACGACGCTGGCGGCGGCTCCGGCGGCGATGACCGGAGCCATCTGGGTCACCGCGTTGAGGTCGGTCTGCACGAGGGAACCGTTGCCCCAGGCGAACAAGCCGATGGTCGCCTGCTCGAACAGGAGCATCAACAGCATGGTGGCCGAAGCGAGCGCCATCGCGACGGCCGAGCCGGCCAGGATCAGGCGGGCCGGGCCGCCGCCGGCTGACAGCAGCATGACGAGTCCGGCCGCGGCCAGCCCACCGCAGAAGGCCAGGCCGCCCGCGGGCAGCACGGGAAGGGTGAGGCCGAACGCCGCCGCCGTGACGACGGCCAGGTGCGCTCCGGCGTTGACCGCGAGGGTGTCCGGAGACGCGAGCGGGTTGCGGGCGACCGACTGGAACGCCGCACCGGCGACACCGAGGCCCGCACCGACCGCGACCCCGGCGAGCAGGCGTGGGAGCCGGGATGCGACCAGGACGTGAGCGGCGTCCTCGGTTCCGGCTCCGGCGAGCAACCGCAGCAGATCGACAGCGCCGATCGTGGACGTGCCCTGGGTCAGGTGTACGGCGGCGAGCGCGACGACGAGAAGCCCCGCCAGGCCGAAAATCGTCGCGAGACGCATCGGCCGGCGGGGGATCGCGGTAGTCATCAGCTGCCGTAAACCTTGACGAGCTGCTCGACGAACTGCGTGCAGGAGGCCGGGCCGCCGAAGGTCCAGATGCCGTTCGGGTTGCGGTGCAGCTGCTTGTTCTTCACGAACGTCAGGGAGTCCCAGATCGCGTTGCCGGCCAGGCCGTCGGCGAAGACGTCGGTGCCGTCCGAGGCGTTGTAGAAGAAATGCACGTCGGCCGTCTTCAGCGGGCTGAGCCCTTCGACGTCGGTGGTGCCCAGGCCCCACACCTCGTCGACCTTGCCGGTCCAGGCGTTGGTCAGGCCGAGCTGGATGGCGAGCTGGGAGACGAGCGCGCCCTGACCGAACATGCGGATCGAGACGGTGCTGCCCTCCTTCCAGCCGTCGGCCATGGCGAAGCCCTTGCCGGCGTTGCCGGCCGCGGCGACCTTCGCCTTGGCGGCCGCGAGGGCGGCGTCGAAGTCGGCCAGCACCTTGCGGCTCTCGGCGGCCTTGCCGACGGCGGTGGCGATCATCGTGACGTCGTCGCGCATGCGCTGGAGATTGTCGGCCGCGTCGCTGCCCTTGGTCACGATGACCGGAACGAACTTCTCCAGCTGGGCCACGAGCGCCGAGTCCCGCTCGGCCTCCATGACCACCAGGTCGGGCTGGAGCGCCACGATCGAATCGACGCTGGGCTCGCTGCGCGTACCGACGTCTTTGACGCCGGAGTCCAGCTTCGCGGCGCTGACCCAGGTTCCGTAGCCGGCGACGTCGGCCACGCCGACCGGCATGACGCCGAGCGTCACCAGCATCTCGACCTCGCCCCACTCCAGGCCCACGACGCGCTTGGCCGGCGCGGGGAGGTGGACGGCCTGGCCACGGCTGTCGGTGACGCTGACCGGCCCGGCCGGCGCCGACGCGCTCGCCTCGGGCTGCTTCTCGGTGGTTCCGCAGGCGCTCAGCAGGGCCGCGGCGGCGAAAATGGGCATGGCGAAGCCCAGCAGTCGTCTCATTGCTTTTCCGTTCCTTGTCGTGAGAAGAGGACGCAATGTCCTACGTGGACAGCGCCAGCCGGCCGTCCACCGAGGCCGTACGGCGTCCGAGGGGCCGGGTCGTGATCCCGTTCACCGGATCGGCGGCGACCTCGATCCGGATCCCGTACGCCTGCGCCAGGTGGTGCTCGGTGAGCACGTCCCGAGGTGTTCCCGCGGCGAGTACGCGGCCGCCGTGCAACAGGACGATCCGGTCGGCCACCGAGGCCGCCTGATTGAGGTCGTGCAGCACCATGCCGACGGCGACGCCGTGCTCCTCGGCGAGATCGCGGGTCAGATCGAGAATCTCCACTTGGTAACGCAGGTCCAGGTGGTTGGTGGGCTCGTCGAGCAGCAGGACACCGGTGTCCTGAGCCAGGCAGGTGGCCAGCCAGACCCGCTGCAGCTCGCCGCCGGACAGTTCGTCGACCGGACGCGTGGCCATCGCGGTCACGCCGGTCACCTGCATCGCCCGGTCGATCGCCGCCGAGCCGTCCGGATCCCCGCCCCGCCACCGGTTCTGGTACGGGTGGCGCCCGTACGCCACCACGTCGCGGACGGTCACCCCGGCCGGCGTCGGGCGGTTCTGGGTCAGCAACGTGACCCGTCGAGCGAATTCCTTGGCGGACAACGCCTGCGCGGGTGTCTCCCGGTCGAGCACGAGCGTTCCGGCGTCGGGGCGGTGCAGCCGGGCCAGCGCCCGCAGCAGCGTCGACTTGCCGCTGCCGTTGGGGCCGACGAGCGCCGTGACCTGTCCCCGGCGCAGCTCCAGGTGCCCGTCATGGACCACGGTGGTCCGGTGGTAGCTCAGGGTGAGTCCGGCACCGGCCAGGCAGGCGTCCTCGTGCATGGCTGTTAGGTTAGCCTAACCTTGCTCGCTGTCAAGTGGCGTAGCGTCGATGCCGCTACCCTGAGCGGCATGTGGATGCGTACCACCCCGCCGATCGAGCTGTACCGCGCCACCGAGCACGGCTTCGCCGTCGACCGCCCGAGCCAGGGCCGGTTCCGCGAGCCGCTGGACGGGCCGCTGCCGGGCGGCCTCACGCCCGTCGCCACACCGTCCACGATGGACGCCATGTGCGGCTGGTACGACCACGGCGACCGGACGATTCTGCTGGCGCACATCCCGGAGGCCTATTGGGGCGAACCCATGGTGCTCATAGGGGAAGGCGACACCGTGTGGCCGGCGTACGCCACGGGTGAGCACACCTTCGTCCGCGAGGACGGCGAAACCTTCGACCTCGGCGGCTCGGGCCCCTTCGAGCGGTCGCACCGGCTCCACGAGTCCGAAGTGGAGTTCGAGGCGGGCGGTGTGACACTGGCCGGTACGCTCATCACCCCGGCCGGGCCGGGCCCGTTCCCCGCCGCCGTGATGCTCCACGGCGCGGCCGGTGGCCAGCGCGATTATCAGCGGATCGTGGCCGATCCGGTGCTGAAGGCCGGCATCGCGGTCCTCATCTACGACAAGCGAGGGCACGGCCGATCGGGCGGCGCCCCCGAGCCGACCATCTTCGATCAGGCGGGAGCGGCCCAAGCGGCACTCGAACTGCTCGCGCGTACGCCCACCATCGACGCCCGCCGCCGCGGTTTGGTCGGGTTCAGCAACGGCATGTGGGCCGCCCCGATGGTGACCGGGCGGCGTACCGACGTCGCCTTCCTGGCCGGTGGCGGTGCGCCGGGCGTATCCATGGCGGAGGCCGAGGTGCACCGGCGGACCAAGGTGCTTCGCGACGCCGGAGTGGGAGCGGACACGCTGGGGATCGTCGAAGCCGTCTGGCGGTGCGTCTTCCGGATGGCCGCGATGGGTGTGGCCACCGACACCGACGTCGATCGCCTCGTCGAGCTGACGGCGAAACTGTCCACAGCGGACGATCTGAATCGTTACGAGATCCCCGACTACGTACGCCAGAACCCGATGCTGGCGCCGTACCCGCCCGCCGAGGTGCCGGCCGAGGCCATCGCGGCGATGGTGACCGCGGAAGCGAGCCCGGAGCTGGCGTACGCCCCCGCGGTGGACTATGCGCGTACGCGCTGCCCAGTGTTCCTCCAGTACGGCTCCAACGACGTCAGCGTGCCCGTGACCGCATCGGTCGAGGCGATCACCGCGGCGCTTCCGGATGCACAGATCCGGGTCTACGCCGATCTTGAGCACCAGCTGAACGTCGCACCCCGGGCTCTTGCCGGGCTCAGTTACGAGGAGGCGCAGTACCTGTTCCATGACTTCCGCTTCGGAGCGGGCGTACGCGAAGAGCTGACGGCCTGGTTGCGGGCCACAACTGCGTGACGAAGCCGCCCTGAGTGGGTGCTGGCACGGGGCGGGCCATTATGAGCAGGCCGGCAACTACATCTACGCGTACCACTATTGGCTCTGCGACGATGGCTTCGACATTCCCGCTGTGGCTCAGGCTTCAGCGCGGGCCGCGCCGTTCTCCGAAATTTTCGGAGAACGGCGGCTTCTTAAGCGCTGTTAGCAAGGGGTCTTGCCGGTTGACTGACCTCGATGGGCGCCGTAATGTTTCGGTCGCGTTGCGAAACTTCCATTGTGGTCAGCCCTCCACCACGCCCTCAAGCCGAAAGGAATCTCGATGAAGCTGAGACGGTGGATCGGCGTCGGCGCGGTCGCGCTCGCGGCTGCCGGCGTACTCAACGCGGTGCCCGCGGACGCCGGTCATCCCGCCCGCCCCGCGGACCAGACCCTGCGTGCGCTCGGCATGCGGCACAACCTTTACATCGGCACCGCAGTGGACATGAACGCCCTCAACGACGCGAACGACCCGCAGTACAAGTCGCTCGTGGCATCGCAGTTCTCGACGGTCACCGCCGAGAACGTGATGAAGTGGGAGAGCCTCGAACCCACCCGCGGCACATACAACTGGGGCCCGGCCGACCAGCTGGTCGACTTCGCCCGAGCGAACCACCAGCTGGTCCGCGGTCACGTTCTGGTCTGGCACAACCAGCTGCCCAGCTGGCTGACCAGCGGCGTGGCCGACGGCACGATCAGCAAGGAGGAGCTGCGCGGCCTGCTGAAGAAGCACATCACCGACGTGGTGACCCACTTCAAGGGCCGGATCTGGCAGTGGGACGTGGTCAACGAGGCCATCTCCGACCCCTGGGACCAACCGCCGACCCTGCACTTCAAGGGCTTCTGGGCGCAGAACCTCGGCTCGGAGATCTTCGCTGACGCGTTCCGCTGGGCGCGGGCGGCGGACTCGAAGGCGCTGCTGTTCTACAACGACTACAACGTCGAGGCGTTCGGCTCGCGCGACCCGGCCACCGACAAGGTGCAGTTCGCGTACAACTGGATCAAGCAGATGCGGGCTGACGGCGTACCGATCGACGGTTTCGGCAGCCAGGGCCACCTGGGTACGCAGTACGGCAACTACGACGCGATCCAGGTCTCCGATGCGCTCAAGGCGTTCTCCGATCTCGGTCTCGCATCGGCCTTCACCGAGGTGGACGTACGCAGCCAGATGACCGCGGGCGTACAGGCCGGCAACTCGGAGGAGATCAACCCGCGCCTGCAAGCGTCGGCGGCGAACTACAGCGTGCTCCTGCAGGCCTGCCTATCCAACCGGCACTGCCTGTCGTTCACGGTCTGGGGCTTCACCGACAAACATTCGTGGGTACCAGGCTGGTTCACGAACCCGCCGGAGGGTATGGCCACTCTCTACGACGAGAACTACCAGCCGAAGCGGGCGTACAACGTGATGAAGGGCGATCTGATCTACAGCGGAGCGCCCTACGTCTTGCCGCGTATACCGCAGCGGCCGCGCCGGTAGGCGTCGCGCAAGCGCCGGTGGGGCCGGAGCCAGGGCCCGGCCCCACCGGTTGACCCCGGTACGCGGATCCTCGCGCCCAGCTCCCTGCGTGCCGGGGTCGCCGCCGCGCAGGCGGCGTGGCGGCTGGCCGGGACGTACGGCTGGCCGGACCAGTGCCTGGGCGTCGGCTATTACGGCGTGCAGCAGGGCCAGTGGGCCCAGTACTACTGCGAGACGGTCGTCCCGGCCAACCCGGCTAGCGGCCCCGGCTTGTACAAGCTCTGGGTGCAGTGATCGGCTCGGGCCGCCCGGCCGGTGGGTGCCGGGCGGCTCGCAATGAGATGCTGGACGGGTGACACCCCAGGATCTCGTGCTGCTGCGCCGGGCGCGTGACCAGATGGACCGCGACTACGCGCAGCCTCTCGACGTACCCGCACTCGCGCGTGGTGCCCTGATGTCGCCGGGTCACTTCTCCCGCATGTTCCGGGCGGCGTACGGCGAGACGCCCTACAGCTATCTGATGACGCGCCGGATCGAGCGGGCCAAGGCGCTGCTGCGGCGCGGTGACACGTCGGTCACCGACGTGTGCTTCGCGGTCGGCTGTACCTCGCTGGGATCGTTCAGCACCCGGTTCACCGAGCTGGTGGGGGAGAGCCCGAGCGTGTACCGCGCCCGCGACCACGGCGCGCTGACGGGTATCCCGGACTGCGTAACCAAGATCATGACGCGACCGGTCAGGAACGGAGAAGCCTGACGGCGCCGGGTGGCCGTACCGTTGCCCCATGGACATCAAGCTCAGGTACTGCTTCATCTCCGTCGTGGACCACGACGAGGCGCTCAAGTTCTACTGCGACGCGCTCGGCCTGGAGGTCCGTAACGACGTCGGCTACGAGAACATGCGGTGGGTCACCGTGGGCTCGCCGACGCAGCCCGACATCGAGCTGGTGCTCGAACCGCCGGCGGCCGACCCCGGTACGTCCGCGGCCGACCGCAAGGCGATCGAAGAGCTGGTCGTGAAGGGTTTGATGCGCGGGGTCATCTTCTCCGTGGACGATGTCGACGCCGTCTTCGAGCGCGTACGCGCCAGCGGCGCCGAGGTGTTGCAGGAGCCGATTGACCAGCCCTTCGGCGTACGCGACTGTGCCTTCCGGGACCCGTCCGGCAACCTGATCCGGATCAATCAGCGGAGCTGACCGGGATCATGAACGGGCGGCGCGGGGAGGCCGGCGATCAGGACGAGCCCGACGGCCAGGTGCAGGGCGGCCAGCCCGGCCACGGCCGCCCCGCCGACCCCGCCGAGCGGGCCGAGCAGGGATACGGCCAGGACCCCACCGGCGGTGATGGTCCAGATCAGGCGGGCCCGGCCGGGCCAGACCCGTTCCAGTACGGCGAGCAGAGCCCACGCGGCGAAGCCGACCCCAGCCGCCGTGACGGCCACGCTGAGAGCACTGATCCGGGTGGTCGACGACGGGCCGGTACGCGCGACGAGATCGACTCCGGCGACCTCGGCGAGGAGGAACCAGGTGGCCAGCCCGGCGACGATGGCCAGGCCGATGGCGAAAATACGTCTCATGCGGCCAGCGTCGACCGCACCAGCGGCTTCGGCATCGGCCAAAGGAAGGCGGAAGCATCGCCAAAGTAAGGCGCGGGCGTCCGCCAGAGGGGTGACGTCCATCGACTTTGGTCGGTGGTGGACCGGCCGCACCACTGCCTAGCCTGGCGGCGTGAAGGTACTAGCGACAGCAGCACTGACCGTACTGACCGCCGCGGCGTTGTGGGGTACATACGTGGCGGATCCGTCGAGGATCACGCTCGACGCAGCCATCGCGATCGTCTCTTGTGGACTGGTTCCGGTCGCTCTCCGGTGGCCGATCGCGGGCGGACTCGTGCTCAGCTTGCTGGGCGCCGTCTCGCCCGCGGCCACGCCGACCGCTTCGTTCGCGACCCTGCACGCGGCCCGCGTACGCCCGTTCCCGCCAGCGGCGGCGGTGGCCGCAACGGGAATCGCCGCTCAGGCCGGGCTCGGCTGGTGGCGCCCGGCCGGTGGCCTGTCCTACGGCTGGTGGCTGCTGCTGATGGCCGCGGCGTACGCCGCCCTTCTGGGGTGGGGTGCACTGGCCCGAGCCCGTCACGCGCTCCTGTGTGAGCTGCGCGAACGGGCGCGCCGAGCCGAGGCCGACCAGTCGCGCCGGGTCGAGGAGGCGCGCACTGCAGAACGGCAGCGGATCGCTCGCGAGATGCATGACGTGCTGGCTCATCGGCTGTCGCTGGTGGCCACCTACGCGGGTGCGCTGGAGTACCGCCCGGACTCCAGCCCGCAGCAGCTGGCCCAGGCGGCCGGCGTCGTCCGCGCCGGGATCAGCCAGGCCCTCGACGAGCTGCGCCAGGTGATGAGCGTGACGGGTGAGGATGCGGCCCCGCCGGACCTGGCGGACATTCCGCGCCTCGTCGAGGAGGTGCGGGAGTCGGGGACCCGGGTGGATCTGCGCGACGATACGCAGGGCGACGGCGTTCCACCCGCGTCAGGGCGGGCGGCGTACCGGGTCGTGCAGGAGGGGTTGACCAACGCGCGCAAGCACGCCCCGGGCCGGCAGGTCTCGATCGTTCTCGCTGGGCGGCCCGGCGACCGGCTCACCGTGGACGTCCGCAACCCGGCGCCCGGCCCGGCCGGCCCTCCGGGCCACGGCCTTTCCGGCCTGGCCGAGCGGGTCCGCCTCGCCGGCGGCACCTTCGACCATGCCCTCACCGCCGACGGGTTCTCCCTCCAGGCGCGGCTGCCATGGCCCGCGTGATCCGCGTCCTGGTGGTCGACGACGATCCTTTGGTACGCGCAGCGTTGACGATGATGCTCGACGGCGCGAACGGCATCGAGGTGGCCGGCGAGGCGGCCGACGGCGACGAGGTGGCCCGCCAGATCGATGCTCACGCGCCCGACGTCGTGCTGATGGACCTGCGCATGCCGCGCGTGGACGGCATCACGGCGATGCAGCGCCTGCGCTTGCGGCGCCACCCGCCCGCGGTGATCGTCCTGACGACGTTCGACTCCGACGACGCCATCCTGCGGGCGCTGCGGGCCGGTGCGAGCGGCTTCCTGGTGAAGGACACCGCACCGGAGCGCATCGTCGAGGCGGTACAGCGCGTGGCGGCCGGGGATCCGATCCTGTCGCCGCAGGTGACCCGCCGGCTGATGGACCGCGCCGCCAGCGAGGCCGGTGACTCCGAACGGGCGCGCCGATCGCTGGCCCGGCTCAGCCCGCGCGAGCATGACGTCGTCGTGGCCGTCGCCCAGGGCCGGACGAACGCCGAAATCGCCACCGAGCTGCTGATGAGCGTGGCGACGGTGAAGGCGCACATCACGCACATTCTCGCGAAGCTCGATCTGACCAACCGTACGCAGATCGCACTGCTCGCCCACGACGCCGGCCTGTCATGACAGGGATCAGGACAGTGTGAGCACGGCCCAGCTTTCGGCGTCGCCCCAGATCGAGGATTCGTCCACATAGGATCGGAGTAACCGGGTGAGCCGAGGATCGCCGCGCCCGGTGCTTGGTCCGCAACACGTGGGTGGCCTTGTACTCGGTGGCCGGCGACTGGATGCGCCGGCGCAGCTCGGCCAGGCATTCGCCGGCGGCGCCGGGGTCCATCTCGATGCTGCCGTGGGCGAAGACGTCGGTGGTCGCTCCGATGAGCCGCTGCCCCTCGTAGCCCGATTCGTCACACACGCTATCTCCAGCATCGCCGTCCAGTGTTCTCGATCTCCGCAGGCCAGGGCAGCGCGGTTTCCCGGGTCGATCTGTGTATACCGTGGTGCTATGGAGCACGATCACGGCGCCGGGCACGGCCACGGTGTCGATCCCGACGCGGACAAGCGGTGGCTGACCATCGCGCTCGTCCTCATCCTCGGCTTCATGGCGGTCGAGGTGGTGGTCGGCGTCATCGCGCACTCGCTGGCCCTCATCTCCGACGCCGCGCACATGCTCACCGACGCCGCCTCGATCGTGCTCGCCCTGATCGCGATCCGGCTCGCCGCGCGCCCCGCTCGCGGCACCTACACGTACGGTCTCAAGCGAGCGGAGATCCTGTCCGCCCAGGCCAACGGGCTCAGCCTCCTGCTGCTCGGCGCGTGGCTGGCGTACGAGGCGGTGCGCCGGCTGATCCACCCGCCCGCGGTCGAGGGCGGCCTCGTGCTCATCACCGCGGTCGCCGGCATAGCCGTGAACGTCGCGGCCACCTGGGCGCTCAGCCGGGCCAACCGGTCCAGCCTCAACATCCGTGGCGCGTTCCAGCACATTCTCAACGACTTGTACGCCTTCGTCGCGACCGCCCTGGCCGGAGCGGTGATGCTGCTGACCGGGCTCACCCGGGCCGACGCCGTCGCCTCCCTGATCGTGGTGGCCCTGATGGTCAAGGCGGGCGTGGGCCTGCTGCGCGACTCCGGCCGCATCCTGCTGGAGGCGGCACCGGCTGGGCTGGACCCCGATGAGCTCGCCGACCGGCTGCTCGCCGAGGACGGCGTGGTCGAAGTGCACGATCTGCACATCTGGGTCATCACGTCGGATCATCCGGCCCTGTCCGCCCACGTGCTCATGCGGCCCGACGCCGACTGCCACGCGGCGCGCGTACGCATGGAGGGCGTGCTGAGCGAGCGCTACGGCTTGACCCACACCACGTTGCAGGTCGACCACGTCGGCGAGGACCTGCTCCAGGTCGGGCGGCGCAGCCACGACCACTGCGCCGATCCGCACGGACCCGTCCACCGTGGAGACGCCCACTCGCACTGACACTTGGGGGGACGGTCGCGGCGTGGCATCGTGGGCGGGTGGGCATCCTGGGGTTCGGCCGGCGGCGCGACGCTGATTTCGTCGCGTATTACGAGGCCCGTGCCGCGGCTGTCCGCCGGACGGCGTACGTGCTGTGCGGGGACTGGCATCTGGCCGAGGATCTCACCCAGACCGCGTTCACCAAGCTGTACCAGGCGTGGCACCGGCTGGAACGGTACGAGGCCCTCGACGGGTACATCCGGCAGACCCTGCTGCGGGCGTTCCTCGACGACCGGCGCCGGCCGTGGCGCCGCGAGTACGCCACGATGCCGCAAAGCTCGGTCTTCGACGTCCCGGTCGCCGACCATCACGCCGACGAGCGGGAGATCCTGCTGGCCGCGCTGGCCCGGATCCCGAAGCGGCGGCGGGCCGTGATCGTCCTGCGGTACTGGGAGGACCTGCCCGTCGACGAGGTCGCTCAGCTGCTCGACTGCTCGCCGGGGACCGTACGCAGCCAAGCCTCGCGCGGACTGGCCGACCTGCGGGCGGCGCTCGGCGACGACCTGATGGAGCTGGTGCCCGGAGGCGTGCGATGAACGACGTCTTCGAGCCGTTGCGGGAGATGCCCGAGCCGCCGCTGAAGACCAGCGCGCAGGCACTGGCGTCGGCTCGCGAGTCGACCCGGCGGCGGGCAGCGGTGCGGGTCGCGGTCGGGATAGCCACTGCGATCGCAGGAGTGGTCGGGATCCCCGCCCTCCTCCAGCCCCCGCCGGTACGCCTGGAGGCGGCGAGCCCGGCGACACCGTCACTGTCACCCTCACCCTCCCGTACGCCCGCTCCGCAAGCACCGGCGCCGGAAGCGGTGGACCGCCATTCGACGAACATCGCGAAAACATTGATCACCGCGGTACCGGATGGTTACAAGGCGACATCGCTGAAGCTGACCGATTACCGGGCGAAGGTACCGATGACGTACGTGGCCAGGATCGCCGTCGGCGAGGGCGGCTACCGGGCGGTCACCTTGGTACGCGTCAGCGCAGAACGCGCTTCGGGCGTCGTGGCGGCCGTCTTCGGGACCGACCTGCCGGCTCCGGCGGCCGATGCCGATCCCTGCCAAGCCCATGCCGACCTCGGCATCGAAGGGGCCGTGATCGAACGCTGTGAGATCGTGACCGTCGGCGGCGCCACCGTACGCCTGGTGACCGGCCGCGATCCCGGCGTCGGCCGGGTGATGTCGGCCACGCGGTACCTGCGCGGCGGCTACCTCGTCGTCTCGGCGAGCCAGGGTGTGCGGGCGTACCGGATCCGCCCCGCGGGCGGGGCCTGGATCTGGGAGGTCGTGGTGAACCCGTTGCACGAGCGGGCGCTCAGTGAGCTGCCGTTCACGGCCGATCGGCTGGCCGCTCTGGCCCTGGATCCCGCCCTGTTGCCGGAGAAATCCTCCCGATAGCGGCAGCGCTGCGGCCCTGCGCTCCGTCTCTCCAACGAGACGGCGTCGCAATCGGCGCGCCGCGGCGAGGTCATCGGGCGAGATGAGAACGGCGACCGCATGGCCGCGCGGTGCTGGGTGTGCTGGGCGGTCTCTCCCCGCCCAGCACACCGTGATCACTCAGCGGTCACGACTGGGTGATCTGGACGTCGTCCACGCCCGCTTCGACGAGGCTGGCACCGGAGGCGTCGGCCGCGGCGATCAGGATCCGGACCGACTGCCCGGCGTACACCGAGACGTTGAAGGTGCTTTGAGCCCAGGCGCCGTTGCGGTTGACGGCCGCACCGGCCTGGTTGAACAGCTGCGTCGTCCCACCATTGTGGACAATGGAGACGCGGAAGAAGTCCGCCGACGACGAGTTCGAGCCGTGGGCGAGGTACCACGACAGGGACAGGTTCAGCGTGCCCGTGCTGGGCAGCGTGATCGCGGGCGAGCGGATGGACGTCGTACCGCCGTCGATGTCGAACTCGCCGGCGGAGGCTCCGGCGAGCCGGCCGGTGACGAGGTCGTTGACGCCGGAGACGGTGGTGCCGAGTTGCTTGGTACCGCTGGAGGTCGTGGTCGCGGGGTCGCCCCGCTCCCAGGCTCCGGTGGTGGCGGTGTCGGTCCCGTTGGGGTTGGCCGTCCAGCCGGTCGCGGTCTCGAAGGTGTCCGAGTAGACGACGGTCGCCGGGGCGCCGGTGGCGAGAGTCCACAGGGCGTGTGCGGCGGCGTCGCCGGCCCGGTTCAGGACCGTGTCGTTGATGTTGGCCGGGAACGTGTCGCAGGACTGGTGGTAGCAGGGGTCGTAGTCACCGGTGTTCCCGCCCCACTTGGACACCTGGGCCGAGGTCTTGTTCGCCGACGCGCCCGCCGCGACGCCCGAGGTCTGAATGCCCACCGCATTGAAGGAGGCGTCGTCGGACCGGCCGGCACCCTCGACGTTCTCTTCCGGGGCGATGCTCGGGAAGTTGGTGTCGTAGTACTGCTTGAGGACCTGGCCGATGCTGGAGGTGATCCGGTTGATGAAGTAGCCGCCGTTGGTGGAGGCCACCATGTCGAAGTTGAAGTAGCCCCGGATCTTCGCCCGCTCGGTCGCGGGCAGGGTGTTGGCGTAGAACTGGGACCCGTTGAGCCCCTGCTCCTCGTCGCTCCAGAACGCGAACCGGACGTGGTTGCGCATCTGGGGGTTGGTCCGGGCGACGGTGAGGGCGAGTTCGAGGACGGTCGCCGATCCGGAGCCGTTGTCGTTGCTGCCCGGTCCGGCGGACACGCTGTCGAGGTGGGCGCCGAACATGTAGATGTTGTTCGGATCGCCACCGGGCCAGTCGGCGATCACGTTCGGTCCCGCTCCGGCGGTGCATCCGGAGGTGCAGTTCTGGCGTACGACGGTGAAGCCCGCGGTGGACAGCTGGTTGAACACGTAGTTGACCGACGCCGTGTAGCCGGGGGTGGTGGAGCGGCGGGTGCCGCCGTTGGCGTTGGCGATGTTCTGGAACTGCTGCAGGTGCGCCCGCTGGTTGGTGAGGGAGATGTCCGGTGCCGCCAGGAGGGCCGCGGCCGGGGCGGGCGCGGCAGGGGCAGCGATGGCGGCCGGGACGGACATCAGGGCGGTGGCGGTGAGGGTGAGGGCCGCCAGGCCACCGAGGATCGAGGAAGGTCTCAAGGCCGTACTCCTCTGTGTGGGGGTCACGCCGGGGTTTCCGGCTTGCCGCAGCATAAGGTCCGCAACGACAAATGTGAATGTAACGACTAGGTCGGCCGGGCGGGCTCATCGCCGGCTCAGCGCCGGCTCACTGGCGGTACCTACCTTCGCGGTACTGGCAGCGGCAACCGCGGTGCCGCTGCCCCACCGATCCATGAAGGGGGACTCATGCTTACTCGTCTCGGCGCGGTGTCCGAGCAACCGGGCGGCCAGCACGATCAGCAGGCGGCGGTCGGCGACGACACTGCAGAACAACGCCGCGGCCGCATCCACATCGGACGGTATGCGCTCGGCCGCCACGCCCAGGGACGGCAGGAACCGAGCCAGCGCGTCGATCGGCCGCCGCTGTGGCCCCGGTTCGACGCCCAGCTCCTCGGTAAGAAGGCGGTACGCCCGCTGGTACGCATCCAGCGCCTCGGCTCGCCGCCCGCTCCGATACAGCGCGGTCATCAGCGTGCGCCACAGCCCTTCCAGCAGCGGATAAGACCGCACCAGCCGGGCCGCCTCATCCGCCACCACCGGTACCTCGCCGAGATCCAGCGACAGCTCCAGTCGCCGTTCGTACGCCCCGATCCGTTCCTGCTCCAGCCGAGCGGCCCAGGCCGAGACCCCAGCCGACGGCGGCACGTCGGCCAGGACCGGACCTCGCCACACGGC